>ENA-UOOI01000716-UOOI01000716.1-fermentation-metagenome-genome-assembly--contig:-NODE-716-length-40509-cov-8.955283_pt1 | contig 40509 bp, 33 predicted proteins | sample MGYA00245779_ERZ724027 | MGnify/ENA primary metagenome ERZ724027 (study PRJEB28704, sample SAMN03018318) | fermentation metagenome | biome: anthropogenic terrestrial biome; feature: soil; material...
CCGTAGGCCATCTGACTGCCTTCCTTCACATCCTGGTAGCCGATCACGCGGCCGGCGGGCACCGTCGCGCTGTAAGCCTCCGCCTTGGTCGGCACGAAGCCGGCCTCCGTCACCGCCTCCGAAGCGTCCGGAAGCGTATCGCCCGCGATTTCGGGCAGCGTGCGCACCGCCGCGCCCTTGCTGACGACCACGGCGATCACGGTCCCTTTCGCCATCGGCGTCCCGGCCTCCGGCTCCTGGGAAATGATGCACCCCTCCGGCACCGTATCGCTGAACTGGGGGCTGCGGGAGGACGGCAGGACCTGGTAATCCCGCTTCGAATCCGACGACGCGGACGAAATCTGGTCGTAATTCTGCCCGACCAGATTCGGCGCCTTGATCCGGTTCGCCCCGCCCGCCGAGTCGGCGGACCCGGCCATCAGCGTCCCGGCCTGCTGCGACGAGGTTTGCGACGAAACGGCGGATTCCCCTTCCACCGCGCCCGCGGTCTGGTCGTCGCCGGAAGGGATCCGGCTGATCCACAGCGCGCCGATCACCGTCAAGATCACCAGCATGACCGCACAGGACGCGAGCACCCACGCGAAAGCGGGGATCTCGCGCTTCTTTTTCTTCCCGCCCTTTTCGGAATCCCGATCCTCCCGCACGCGGTCCAGGCGCTGGGTCTCCTCCAGCGCGGCGGTCACGGCGGGAGCGGCCGAAAGCTCGTCGCGCAGGCGCTCGAAGGTGTGCGTGCGGCGGTCGGGCGAAACCTGGAGCGCGTTCGCCAACGCCGACACCACATAGGGCGGCAGGCTGCGCAGGATCGCGGTCGGAATATAAAGGCGCGGGTCGGAGCGCCGCTTGAGGGCGTCCGGCGGCAGCGTCCCGGTCAGCGCGAAAAACAGCGAGGCCGCGAAACCGTAGACGTCCGTCGCCTCGTCGGGCTTGTAATCCATGATGTACTGCTCGATCGCGGCGCAGCCGGCCATCATGTCCGGCGGCAGGTCCGTGTCCATCTGCCGCACCGCGCCGATCGAAAATCCCCCGAGCTTCATCCTGCCGTCCTCGGTGATCGACAGCGTGTCGGGGGAAATGCCGAGGTGCCCGACCGAATGGGCGTGGAGCGCGCTCAGGGCCGAAAGCACGGGCATGAAAAGCTGGCGCGCGGTGTTCCAGTCGAGGTGCCCGCCGCTGCGCTCCACGAAATAGCGGAGGGTGATGCTGTCGTTCCATTCGCTGACGGTGTACGCCGTGTGGTTCTCCTCGAAAATATCGTAGATCTGAATGATGGCGGAAAGCTCGCGCAGATGGGCCACCTCCCGCGAATAGCCCAAAAACTGTGTAAAGCATTCGTTGAAGTTGAGCTCGCTGCCGCCCGTCACGCGGACGTCCGTGCCGTTTTCGGCGCGCTCGCACAGCGTCTGCGGGAAAAATTCATGCAGTTCGATCGGGATATTCAGCGCGGTGTCATAGCCGATATAAGTGATCCCCTCGCCGTTGCTCCGCTTGGCGCACCCGACGAGATACCGCTTCTGCAGCATGGTCCTGAGCGGAAGGGCATGCGCCGCCTGCGGCTCATCGGTTCGATGGCCGCAGCGGGGGCATTCGGGCCCTCCGGTCATTTCGGACATGCAGTTCATACACAGATTTGCCGGATCAGTCATCTTGCCGCCTCCGAGCCGTCCATTCAGGTTACTGGCAGTCGCACAGCCGCATATGCTTAGTCTGCTTCCTCCGCGCCGGAATTATCCCAGTTGTGCCACACGTTCTGCACGTCGTCGTGGTCCTCCAGCGCGTCGAGCAGCTTCTGCATCTTTTCGGCGGCGGCCGGATCCGTCAGGGTGACGGTCGTACTCGGCACCATCTCCACCTCGGCGGAAACGAATTCGTACCCCTTTTCCGTCAGGTCGCCGAGCACGCCGCTGAAGTCGTCCGGCTCCGTCGTGATTTCAAAGACGTCCTCGTCGGCCTCGAAATCGCTCGCCCCGGCCTCCAGGCAGTCCTCCATGACCCGGTCCTCGTCGCGGCCCTCTTTTTCGATCACAAGGACGCCCTTCTTTTCGAACAGAAACGAAACGCAGCCGTTCTGCCCGAGGTTGCCGCCGAACTTGTCGAAATAATGCCGGATGTCCCCGGCAGTGCGGTTGCGGTTGTCGGTCAGCGCCTCCACAATCACCGCGATGCCGTTCGGCCCGTAGCCCTCGTACTGGATGGTTTCGTACTTGGTGTCGTCCCCTTCGCCCGCCGCCCGTTTGATGATGCGATCGATATTGTCGTTCGGGACGTTCGCGGCCTTCGCCTTCGCAATGCAGTCGCGCAGCCTGGAATTCGCGTTCGGGTCCGGTCCCCCGCCCTGCTTGACGGCGACGGCGAGCTCGCGGCCGATCTTTGTAAAGACCTTCGCCCTGGCGCCGTCCGCTTTTTCTTTCTTCCGCTTGATATTATTCCATTTTGAATGGCCTGACATAAAAAACAGTCCCCCAAATTTTTATAACACTCGCAGTTTATCATAGCACAGTTTCACGGGATTGGCAAGCGCAGGGCAGGACGGGGCCCCGTCAGATCAGCGTCCGCGAGTCGCAGTAGGAGCATACGAGCATGTCCCCCGCCTCCGTAAAACGATGCGGCAGGTAAGGCTCGGTCCGCGTGATGCATTTGGGGTTGGAGCAGCGGCAGGGATGCGTGGAGCGCAGGGCTTTTCCGCTCCGCGGGCGGCGCCCGCTCTGGAGGATCGTGAAGATCAGCGCCATGCGCGCATACATGCCGTAGACGGTCTGGTCGAAATACGCCGCGCGCGGGTCGTCGTCCACTTCCACCGCGATCTCGTCGACGCGCGGCAGCGGGTGCAGGATTTTAAGATCCGGTTTCGCGGCGGTGAGCTTCGCGGAATCCAGGACGAACACGCCTTTCTGCCGTTCGTAATCCGCCCGGCTGGCGAAGCGTTCCTGCTGGATGCGGGTCATGTACAGCACGTCCAGCTTCGGCAGGGCCTCCCGCAGGCCGGGCGCCTCGGCGTAAGGGCAGCCCGCGGCGTCCATCACGTCCCGGACATACTGCGGCAGCGCGAGCTCCGGCGTGGAAACAAGCACGAACGACGTGCCGGGGAACCGGATCATGGTCTTGATGAGGGAGTGGACGGTCCTGCCGTATTTCAGGTCGCCGCACAGCCCGATGCAAAGATGGTCGAGCCTTCCCTTTTCATTATATAGGGTGACGAGGTCGGTCAGGGTCTGCGTGGGATGCAGGTGCCCCCCGTCGCCCGCGTTGATGATCGGGGCCTTGGAGTAGAGCGCGGCCGCGGCCGCCGCGCCCTCGCGCGGATTCCGCATGACGATCAGGTCCGCGTAGCCGCTGACGACCGTGATGGTGTCCTTGAGGCTCTCCCCTTTGGAAACGGAGGAATTTTCCGGGTTGTCGAAGCCGATCACCTCCCCGCCGAGCCGGTACATCGCCGTCTGGAACGACATCTTGGTCCGTGTGGAAGGCTCGTAAAACAGCGTGGCCATGATTTTTCCGCGGCAGGACTCCCGATAGGCCCACGGGTTCCTGCGTATTTTGTCGGCAAGCACGATCAGTTCCATGATCCCGTCGGCGGACAGCTGATCGAGGTCGATCATGTCGTAAAGCTGCATCTTCATCACCCCATCGCTTTCTGCATGATTTTGTCGTGTACCATTCTATCATCCGCGCGGCAAAAGCACAAGCGGGCGGCCGAATTTTAAACCGCCGCTACTTGACACGCTTGGTATGATGGATTTACAATGAGTTGTTACTAGGCAAATGATTTGCAGAAACGGCGGGCAAACTATGAAGATCGGACTGGATGTCGGTTCCACCACAATCAAATGTATCGTCATGGATGAAAGCGGCCATATTTTGTACCGTGCTTATGAACGGCATTACTCGAAAATCGTTGAAAAAATGACGGAGCTGCTCGAAAGGGCCCGCCGGGAAACCGGCATCGGGCAGGGGGCGGCGCTGACCGTTTCCGGCTCGGCAGGCATGGGGGTCTCCCAGACGTGCGGCCTGCCGTTCGTCCAGGAGGTCTACGCGACGCGCATCGCGGTGGAGCGGCTGATCCCGGACACGGACGTCGTGATCGAGCTCGGCGGCGAGGACGCGAAGATCCTGTTCCTTTCGGGCGGGATGGAGGTCCGCATGAACGGCTCCTGCGCCGGCGGCACCGGCGCGTTCATCGACCAGATGGCGACCCTGCTGAACATTTCGCTCGACGAGATGGACCGTCTCGCCTCGCAGTACGAAAAGCTCTACACCATCGCCTCGCGCTGCGGCGTGTTCGCAAAATCGGATGTGCAGCCGCTTTTGAACCAGGGCGCCCGCCGGACGGATATCGCGGCCAGCATTTTCGCCGCCGTCGCGAACCAGACGATCGCGGGGCTCGCGCAGGGACGCCCGATCAAGGGCAAGGTCCTCTACCTCGGCGGCCCGCTGACCTTTTTGAAGGAGCTGCGCGGCAGCTTCGACCGGGCGCTGAAGGTCGAGGGCGTCTGCCCCGAGGATTCGCTCTATTACGTCGCGATCGGCGCGGCGTACTGCGGCGCGGTGGAGACAGATCTGGACGAGGCGCTCGAACGCATCCGCAGGTACGCTTCGACCGCGACCTTTCTCTCGATCCCGCCGCTGTTCGAAAGCCGCGCGGAATACGAGGACTTCTGCCGGCGGCACGCGCAGTGCAAGGCCCCGCGCGGCGACATCGCCGCCTATCGGGGGGACGTCTTTCTCGGCGTGGACGCGGGTTCGACGACCGTCAAGGCCGTCGTGCTCGGGCGGGACGGCGAGATCCTCAGCTCCATTTACAAAAGCAACTCCGGCAACCCGGTGCCGATCATCCGGGAGTATCTGACCGGCCTGTACCGCGATTGCCCGAACCTGCGCTTCGCCGGCAGCGCCGTGACCGGCTACGGCGAGGAGCTTCTGAAAAACGCGTTCGGCATCGACATCGGCATCGTCGAAACCGTCGCGCACTTCACCGCGGCCAAACGCTTCCGCCCGAACGTGGATTTCGTCATCGACATCGGCGGCCAGGACATGAAATGCTTCAAGATCCGGAACGGCGCGATCGACAACATCTTTCTGAACGAAGCCTGCTCGTCCGGGTGCGGCTCGTTCCTTCAGACGTTCGCGAACACGCTCGGCTACGGGATCGGGGAATTCGCAAAGCTCGGCCTGTTCGCAAAGCACCCGGTCGATCTGGGGTCCCGCTGCACTGTGTTCATGAACTCCCAGGTCAAGCAGGCGCAGAAGGACGGCGCCACCACGGAGGACATCTCCGCCGGCCTTTCGGTCAGCGTGGTCAAAAACGCGATCTACAAGGTCATCCGCGTGCCGAACGCCGCGGAGCTCGGCCGGAACATCGTCGTTCAGGGCGGCACGTTCCTGAACGACGCGGTGCTGCGCGTGTTCGAGAACGAGCTCGGCGTCGAGGTGACCCGGCCGGACATCTCCGGCCTGATGGGCGCCTACGGCGCGGCGCTGTACGCGATGAAGCGCCGCCCCGAAAAAAGCTCGCTGATCGGGCCGGAAGAGCTCGGGCATTTCAGCCACGAGGTCCGGGTGACGAACTGCGGGCTGTGCAGCAACCACTGCCGCCTGACGATCAACGTCTTCGGCGGAAAACGGCGCTTCATCGGCGGGAACCGCTGCGAAAAGCCGGTGACCCGGCGCAACGCGAAAAACGAGCTGAACATGGTCGCGTATAAAATGGAGCTGCTGTCCGCCTACCGCGCCTCCCCGCCGGGCCCGCGGGGGAAGATCGGGATCCCGATGGGGCTGAACCTGTACGAACTGCTGCCGTTCTGGCACCGGTTTTTCACCGCGCTCGGCTTCGAGGTCGTCGTCTCGCCGCCTTCGGACCGCGAGCTGTACGTCAACGGGCAGAGCACCATCCCCTCCGATACGGTCTGCTTCCCCGCGAAGCTGATGCACGGTCATGTGCAGGCGCTGGTCGATTCGGGGCTCAAAACCATCTTCTACCCCTGCATGTCCTACAACTTCGACGAAGGGCTCGGGGACAATCATTACAACTGCCCGGTCGTCGCCTATTACCCGGAGGTCATCAACGCGAACATGGGCTGCCTGTCCGCGTGCGACTTCATCCACGATTACGTCGGCATCCACCGCCGGCACGACTTCCCGAAAAAGATGTGCGCGGTCCTGCGGCGCAGCTTTCCGGACGTCACGCTCGGCGAGGTGCGGCGCGCGGCGAAGGAAGCGTACGCGGAATACGCCCGTTACCTCGGCCGCGTCCGCGAAAAGGGCGACGAGATGATCGCCGAAGCGAGGCGGGAGCATCTCCCGATCATCGTCCTGAGCGGAAGGCCCTATCATCTGGACCCCGAGATCAACCACGGCATCGACAAGCTGATCGTCAGCCTCGGCGCGGCCGTCGTGACGGAGGACGTGATCAGCCCGAAAGTGAAGCGCTTCCACACCCAGGTGCTGAACCAGTGGACCTATCACGCGCGCCTGTACGCCGCCGCGAAATACGTCTGCTCCCAGAAGGACATGAACCTGGTGCAGCTCGTTTCGTTCGGCTGCGGCGTGGACGCCATCACGACCGACGAGGTCCGCCGGATCCTGGAGGAGGGCTCAAAGATCTACACGCAGATCAAAATCGACGAGATCACGAACCTCGGCGCGGTGAAAATCAGGCTGCGCAGCCTGTTCGCCGCGCTGGAGCCGTAGGGAGGCGGGGATTCATGGCAAAGCTGAAATATTCGAGGGACGGACGCCTGCTGTTCACGCGCGAAATGAAGAGGGAGTACACCATCCTGTGCCCGATGATGCTGCCGATCCATTTCCGTCTGATCGTCAACGTGATGAAAAACTGCGGCTACCGGTTCGAGCTGCTGACCACGACCGGTCCGAACATCGTGCAGGAGGGCCTCAAGTACGTCCACAACGACACCTGCTACCCGGCCCTGCTCGTCATCGGCCAGTTCATCGACGCGCTGCATTCCGGGAAATACGACCCGGACAGGACCGCGCTGGCCATCACCCAGACCGGCGGCGGCTGCCGGGCTTCCAACTACATCCACCTGCTGCGCAAGGCGCTCAAAAAGGCGGGCTTCGAAAAGATTCCGGTCGTCTCGCTGAACCTTTCGTTTCTCGAACACAATCCCGGCTTTACGATCACGCTGCCGATGATCCGGAAAATCGTCGCCGGCCTCGTTTACGGCGACGCGCTGATGCTGCTGTACAACCAGACGGAAGCCTACGAGACCCGCAAAGGGGAAAGCGAGCGGAAGGTCCGGGCGTGGACCGGGGAGCTTTCCGCCCAGATCAACCGCGGAAAGGGCCTGTCGCTAAGGCAGCAGACCGAAAACCTGCGCCGCATCGTCCGGGATTTCGCGTCGGTCCCGATCCGGAAGGTCCCGAAGGTGAAGGTCGGCATCGTCGGCGAGATCTACGTCAAATACGCCGCGCTCGGCAACAACAACCTGGAGGGTTTTCTCCGCGGCCAGGATTGCGAGATCAACATTCCCGGGATCATGGGCTTCGCGCTGTTCAAGGTCGACAACCGGCTCGACGACATCCGGCTTTACGGCGGCAGCCGGGTGAAATTTTTCTTCTGCAGCCTCTTGATGAATTATCTGCTCAAAATGCAGAACACGCTGATCGAAGCGGTGAAAAGCGAGCCGCGCTATCTCGCCCCCGCCCCCTACGCACACACGAAGGAGCTTGTCAAGGGCGTGATCGGCTACGGCAGCAAAATGGGCGAAGGCTGGCTTTTGACGGCGGAAATGCTGGAGCTGACGGAGCAGGGGTACGGCAACATCGTCTGCGCCCAGCCGTTCGGCTGCCTGCCGAACCACATCAACGGCAAGGGCATGATCCACAAGATCCGGGCGGTGGACGAACGCGCCAACATCGTGCCGATCGACTACGACCCGAGCGCCACGCGCGTGAACCAGGAAAACCGGATTAAGCTGATGCTGGCGGTGGCCAGGGAGAAGCTCGCCGGCCGGGACGCATGATCGAAGCCGTCGGCAAAAGGAAGATCCGCGGATCTTCCTTTTTTCATCGTGAATATTGCATAAATTAAAAATATGATATATAATTTATTTGTGTAAAAAGCTGTACCAATCGAGCCGAATCGCAGTCCGACGAAAGAAGGGCGCGCAAAATCGCAGAGAGGGGGATCCTCCGATCGGACGACTGTCCGGCTTTATTTTGACGCGGATCTGAAATAAGCGCTTATTTTCCGCTTTGGAAGGATTGGAGGGGTGCGCCGATGAAACGAGGAGGATCCTGCTGGCTGCTGCCGGCCTGTTTGATTCCGCCGGCCGCCGTCCTTGCCGCCCTGACCGAAGGTTTCCGGCAGGAAAAAATGACGCCCGGAGCCCTGCTGCTCGCCGCCGCCGTCCTGCTGGGCCTGCTGCTGCTGGTCTGGCATCGCCGCGTGGAGCGCCCGACCCGCGATTTCTTGGCCGCGATCAACCGCGCCATCGGCGGGGATTACCGGGTCCGGTTCTCTCCAGGCGCAAAAAGCGGCGGCTTTCTCGCGCTGTCCCGCGCGTTCAACCGGCTGATGCGCCATGTGGAACGCCAGACGGAGCAGCTGACGGAAAGCCGCCGCCGGCAGCGAAGGCTCTACGAAGACGAAAAGATTTACCGGTCGGCGCTCGAGCTGACGTGCGAACGCGTTTTCGAGGCGGACCTGACGTACAACCGCCTGGTCTACGGACACGAAACCTACCGGAAATTTTTCCCGTTCTTCCACACGGAACGCTACGACGACATGATCCGCAGCATTGCGGAACACGCCGTTGACGAGGGGGACGCGGAAAAATACCGAAGCACCTTCCTGCGCAGGAATCTGCTCGGCGCCTTCCACGGCTCCCGCACGCCGGAAATCGACCTGGAATACCGCCAGAAACTTCCGGACGGCGGTCTTCTCTGGGTCCGCGCGACGGTGATCCTGATCGGCGGCTATGAAAACGGCAGCGTCAAGGCGATCGGCTACGTCAAAGACATCGACGCGCGGAAAAAGCAGGAAATCGAGATGCTCCGCCAGTCGCAGAAGGACGGGCTGACGGGGCTTTACAATAAAAAAGCCACCCAGCTGACGATCGAAGAATATCTGTCCGGCGATGGAAAAGCGGGACGGCACGCGGCGATCATGGTGGACATCGACGATTTCAAACGGATCAACGACACGTTCGGGCACCCGCAGGGGGACGCGGCGCTGGTCCGGGTGGCGCAGGGGCTCGCCTCCCTGTTCCGTTCGTCGGACGTGGTCGGCCGGATCGGCGGCGACGAGTTTTTCATCCTGATGCACGACTACGCTTCCATCGGCACGCTGCTCGGGCGTCTGGAGGACGTGCGCGGCCTGTTCCGGAAGATCCGGCTCGAGGGCGCTTCGTTCCGCATCGGCGGGAGCATCGGCGCCGCCCTGTACCCGGAGGACGGAACAAGCTACCGGGAGCTTTTCAAGAAGGCCGACCTCGCGCTCTATTGCGCGAAGGCGCACGGGAAAAACCGGTTCTGTCTGTACGGCCGAAACGCACAACGGAGCGAAGAACCGCCCGCCCCGCCCGAAGAAGCGGCAACCCTCCCGGCGGAAAAGCCGGGAACATGAACGGGGCGAGCAGCGGATCCCCGTCCCTACCGGCTCCATTTTCCGCAGAGCGCGTCGATCTGGTCGGCAAATTTGGCGAGGTCCTTGTTCGCGCCGCCCTCGTTTTCGCGGATCACATCCATCAGGCGGCGCCCCGCCCGCGTCAGGCGGGCAAACGCGGAGGAGACCCTGCGCGGTTTCTGCGCCGAAACGCGCTGCGGTTCGGCGCCCTCCTCGAGGATCTCGTTGGTGGAAAGGTCCGCGACGGCCCGGAACCCGGGCGCCCAGGCGCGGAAGCCGCGGCGCACGAGCTCGTCCGCGAACCCTTCGCAGATTTCCCGCTCGCCGTGGACGACGAACACGCGCGCGGGCTTTTTTTCGAACGCGCCGATCCAGTCCAGCAGCCCGCGGCGGTCCGCATGCCCGGACAGGGCGCGGAAATTGTAGATCTGCGCGCGCACCGCGATCTCCTCGCCGAACAGCCTGACGCGCGCCGCGCCGTCGGCCAGCATGCGGCCGAGCGTGCCGTTCGCCTGATAGCCGGCGAACACGACGGAGCACTCCGGCCGCCAGAGGTTGTGCTTGAGGTGGTGGCGGATGCGCCCGGCCTCGCACATGCCGCTGGAGGAAAGGATCACCTTCGGGGCGGCGTCCTCGTTGAGCGCCTTCGATTCCTCGGCGCTCTCGCAGATGTGAAGGCCGGAAAAGCGGATCGGATTGAAGCCGCCGCGGATCAGGCGGACCGTGTCCTCGTCCGCGTAGCCGGTCAGGTCCCCGCCGTAGATCTGGGTCGCGGCGGCGGCGAGCGGGCTGTCCACATAGACCGGAAAATCCGGGACACTCCTGACCAGGCGGCGTTCCTTCATCTCCCGGATAAAATAGAGCAGCTCCTGGGTCCGGCCGACCGCAAAGCTCGGGATGATCACATTGCCGCCGGCGGCCAGCGTCTTTTCGAACACCTCCGCAAGCTGCGGGACGTAATTCTCGAGCGGCTCGTGCTCCCGGTCGCCGTAGGTGGATTCCATCACGACGTAGTCCGCCTCCCGGATCACCTGCGGGTCGCGGATGATCGGCAGGTTCCGGTTGCCGATGTCCCCGGAAAACACGATCTTTTTCTCAAGGCCGTTTTCCCTGACCCAAAGCTCGACGGAAGCGGAGCCGAGCAGATGCCCGGCGTCGACGAAGCGGAAGCGGATCCCGCCGGAAAGCTCCACGGGGGACTCGTAGGAACACCGCACCAGCCGTCCCGCCGCGGCCTGCGCGTCCGCGACGGTATAAAGCGGCTCCTGCGGCTCGCGGCCGGCCCGCCTGCCCTTCCGGTTCGCGTTGGCCGCGTCGACCTCCTGGATATGCGCGCTGTCGAGCAGCATGATCTTCAGCAGGTCGCAGGTCGCGCCGGTCGCGTAGATCTTTCCGCGGTACCCGTTCCTGACCAGCAGCGGCAGCCGGCCGCTGTGGTCGATATGGGCGTGCGTGACGATCACGGCGTCGATCTGCCGCGCGTAGAACGGGAGTCGGTTTTCGCCGTCCCCGTCCGCGCCCTGCTGGAGCCCGCAGTCGACCAGGATCCGTTCGCCGCACGCCTCCAGGCAGTGGCAGCTCCCCGTCACTTCCTTGTCCGCGCCGTAAAAAATCAGCTGCATCCGCTTTCCCCCGTTCCGTTTTCCTTCAGGATCAGCTCGACCGGGCAGTGGTCGCTGCCCGTCACGTCGGAAAGGATCCGGCTGTCGGCGACGCGGTCCCGCAGGGCGTCCGACACCAGAAAATAGTCGATGCGCCAGCCGGCGTTTTTCTCCCGCGCGTGGAACATATAGGACCACCAGGTGTAGGCGATCCGGTCGGGATACAGGAAGCGGAAACTGTCCGTAAATCCGCTTTGGAGCAGCAGCGTCATCTTGTCCCGCTCCTGCGGGGTGAAGCCCGCGTTCTCCCGGTTGGTTTTGGGGTTTTTGAGGTCGATCTCCTCGTGCGCGACGTTCATGTCCCCGCAGGCGACGACCGGCTTTCCGCCGGCGAGGCCGGCGAGGTACGCGCGGAACGCGTCCTCCCATTCCATCCGGTAGGAAAGGCGCGTCAAGCCGCGCTGGGAGTTCGGCGTGTAGACCGTGACGAGGATGAAATCCCCGAACTCCAGCGTGATGCAGCGGCCCTCCGCGTCGTGCTCCGGAAGACCGATGCCGTAAGAGACCGAAAGCGGCTCGCGGCGGGTGAAGACCGCCGTGCCGGAATACCCCTTCTTTTCGGCCGAGTTCCAGTACTGCCGGTAGCCGGGCAGCGCAAGTTCCGCCTGCTCCGGGCGCATCTTCGTCTCCTGGACACAGAAGACGTCCGCCCCCGCCCGGTTGAAAAAATCGAGAAAGCCCTTTCCGAGACAGGCCCTCAGCCCGTTGACGTTCCACGAAATCAGTTTCACGCGAGGATCCCCCTTCGGTTCTTTTTTGACCAGTATACCATATTCCGCCCGAAACCGACAGCCCGTTTCCGCGCCGCCCCGGCCCGGGGCCCCGGACGGAAAGTTTGCGGGATTTCCTTGTGAAAATTCCGGTTCCCCGCTATAATGGGACTATCGCCCTTACCGAATCTGAACAGACGGAGGCTGAAAAAGCATGAAATATCCGATCGTGACCCTGAAAACCGCAAAAGGCGCCGTGGAAATCGAGCTTTACCCGGACGTTGCGCCGAACACCGTGAACAACTTCATTTCCCTTGTCCGCAAGGGCTTTTACAACGGCACCCTGTTCCACCGCGTGATCCCGAATTTCATGGTGCAGGGCGGCGACCCGCGCGGAGACGGCACCGGCGGCCCGGGCTACCGCATCCGGGGCGAATTTTCCTCCAACCGGTTCCGGAACGACCTCAGGCACACGCGCGGCGTGATCTCCATGGCGCGCACGATGGACCCGAACAGCGCGGGCTCCCAGTTTTTCATCATGGTTGAAAAAGCCCCTTACCTCGACGGGGAATACGCCGCGTTCGGGCGCGTGGTCACCGGCATGGAGGAAATCGACCGGATCGTCTCCGCGCCGCGCGACTACAACGACAAGCCGTTCAAAGACGAGGTCCTGGAATCCGCCGCGGTGGAAACCTTCGGCGAATCCTACGGCGAACCGAAAAAAATGTAAGCGTTCCAAAGGGGGAGCGACATGTCCGTATTCCGCAAATTCATCCGCTATTACAGGCCCTACCGGGCCGTGTTCTCCTTCGACCTTTTCTGCGCGTTCCTGCTTTCCGGCATCGATATTTCCATCCCGCTGCTGCTCCGGTACCTGACCTCCCGTGTGTTCACCCGCGGCGCGCAGGAAATCCTCCGGCTGCTGTGGCCGCTCGCCGGCCTCCTGCTGGTGATGTGCGCCGCGCGGTACGGCTGCCAGTACTACATCACCACCTGGGGCCACATCATGGGCGCCAGGATGGAAAGCAACATGCGGCAGGACCTGTTCGACCAATACCAGCGCCTGTCGTTCGCCTATTACGACCGCAACAACACCGGCGACCTGATGAGCCGGCTGGTCTCCGACCTGTTCGACATCTCGGAACTCGCGCATCACGGCCCGGAAAACATCTTCATCTCCGTCGTCAAGATCCTCGGCTCGTTCGTGCTGCTGCTGTTCCTCAACGTGCCGATGACGCTGATCCTCGGCACCGTCACCGCCGCGATGATCGTGTTCAGCATCCGGAAAAACCGGGAGATGCGCGCGACCTTCATGGACAACCGCATCAAGATCTCCGGCGTCAATTCCCGCGTGCAGGACAGCCTCGCCGGGATCCGCGTGGTCAAATCCTTCGGGAACGAGGAGCTCGAACACCGGAAGTTCGAGCAGAGCAATCTCCGGTTCCTCGACTCCAAGGTGGACAATTACCGGATCATGGGCAGTTTCCGCGCCGGCAACGCGTTTTTCGAAGGACTTCTGTACCTGACGGTCCTGGTCGCCGGCGGCTTCTTCGCCGCGACCGGCGGGCTGGCCGTCGCCGACCTGGCCGTCTACGCGCTGTATATCGGGGTTTTCATCAACCCGATCGACGTGCTGGTCGAGTTCACCGAACAGTTCCAGAAAGGGTATTCGGGCTTCAAGCGCTTTCTGGAGGTGATCGAAACCGAACCGGAGATCGTCGACCGCCCCGGCGCAGCCGCGCTCGGGAACGTGCGCGGCGACATCGAATACCGGGACGTCTCGTTTTGCTACGACCGTTCGGAACCGGTGCTCAGCCACATCGGCCTTAAAATCCGGGCCGGGGAGACCGTCGCGCTGGTCGGGCCCTCCGGCGGCGGCAAAACGACGCTCTGCTCTCTGCTCCCGCGCTTTTACGACGTGACCGGCGGCAGCGTTTTAATCGACGGGACCGACGTGCGCGACATCCGCCTTTCCTCCCTGCGCGGCGCGATCGGCATCGTCCAGCAGGACGTCTACCTGTTCTCCGGCAGCATCCGGGATAACATCGCCTACGGCAAACCGGACGCGACGGACGAAGAGATCGTCGAGGCCGCAAAGCGGGCGAACATCCACGAGTTCATCGCAGGGCTGCCAAACGGCTACTCCACCTATGTCGGCGAGCGCGGCGCGCGCCTGTCCGGCGGGCAGAAACAGCGCATCTCGATCGCGCGGGTGTTCCTCAAGAACCCGAGGATCCTGATCCTCGACGAAGCCACCAGCGCGCTGGACAACGAGAGCGAGCGCCGGATCCAGGAATCGCTCGATCTGCTCGCGCACGACCGGACCACCATCGTCATCGCGCACCGCCTTTCGACCATCCGGAACGCCGACGAGATCGCCGTCATCGGGGACGACGGCATCCTCGAACGCGGGACCCACGATTCCCTGCTCCGCCAAAACGGGCTGTACGCGCGCTACTACAACATGCAGTACGAAGGGCTGGAGACCCCGGACTGGAACCGGTGAAGCCGGCGCTCAGATCGAGATCTTCAGCGCGATGTCGTACAGATTCTTATTGAACGCGCGCTTCATCGCAAGCGCCTCGGTGATGTCGAGATCGACGATCTTCCCGCCGCGCATGACGACGACGCGGTTTTCTTTGCCCTGATAAAGCAGGGTGGCGGCGAGGGAGCCCATCTCGCTGCCGACGACGCGGTCCCGCAGGGTCGGCGAACCGCCGCGCTGCACATGTCCGAGGATGGTCGCCCGCGATTCGATGCCGGTTTCCCGCTGGATGTCCTCGGCCAGCTTTTCCACGCCGCCGACCCCTTCGGCGACGACGATGATGAAATGCTTTTTGCCGGTTTTCTGCGTAAAACGCATCCGGTCGATGATGTCCTTCCGGAAATCGAACGGCACTTCCGGCACCAGGATGCTGGTCGCGCCGACGGCGATGCCGGTCTGGAGCGCGAGGTCCCCGCAGCGGCGGCCCATCACCTGCACGACGCTGCACCGGTCGTGGGACTCCATCGTGTCGCGCAGCCGGTCGACCATCTGGACGGCCGTGTTCATCGCCGTGTCGAACCCGATGGTGTACTCGCTCGAGGCGATGTCGTTGTCTATCGTGCCGGGGACCCCGATGCAGCGGATGCCGGCTTCCGTCAGGTCCCGCGCGCCGCGGAACGAGCCGTCCCCGCCGATGACGACGACGCCGTCGATGCCGAGGCTGCGGCAGGTGGAAGCCGCCTGCTGGACGCCCGCCGGCGTGTTGAATTCCGGACTGCGCGCCGTATATAAAATCGTCCCGCCGCGGTGGATGATGTCGGAAACGCTCCGCAGATTCATTTCAACCACCTCGCCGCTGAGCAGCCCGTTGAACCCCCGCTGGATCCCCACGACCCGCACGCCGTAAAACAGGCCGGTCCTCACGACGGCGCGGACCGCGGCGTTCATGCCCGGCGCGTCCCCGCCGCTTGTCAGAACGGCGATCGCTTTCATTTTCGTAGCCATAACGAACCTCCTTGAATTTTTGAATGGCGGCACGAAACGGCGTGCCGTAAAAGGACGGGAAGCATCTTTCCCTATTATAATCGATCCGGCCGGCCGTTATCAATGATTTCCGTCCCTAATTCCCCACGACGGCGACATTGCGGTCCCCCAGAAGCCTGCGGAGCTCGCGGATCAGCACGTCGTTCAGGCTGACGCGCATCGAGAGCGGGGCGTGGAACAGCCGGTGGGAATCCGAGAAATAAACATAGAGCGGCGTGCCGCCGTCGAACACCGCGAGGTATTTCTTTGCGCGCGCGTAGGCGGGGCTTTTCTCGTTCGGCACCCGCAGATACAGCCCCGGCGGCCGGGAGGAGCGGGGAGTTCTCCTGCGCGGCTTTCCGTCCGGCGGCGGCGCGGGCGCGACCGACTCGCACACAAGCTCCGGTTCCCGGTCCTCCCGGATGCTCAGGCGCGCTTCGATCCGCAGGATCTTCCCCTCCGCGATCAGCTCCGCGTTTTCGGACAGCGTGCTCGGAAACACGAGCATCTCCATCGCGCCGAACATGTCCTCGACCGTGGCGAACGCCATGGTGCTGTTGTTTTTCGTGACCTTGAGACGCACCTTCGTCAGGATTCCGAGCACCGTGACCCGGTCTCCGCCGCGCAGGGCGGCGCCCGCCTCGTCGTGCGCGGCGGACAGGATGTCCCCGAGGCGCGTCGCATGAAGGGCATCGTACGAACCGATGTACGCCGCCATCGGATGTCCGGAAAGGTAGAGGCCCGTCACCTCCTTCTCCATCGCCAGCTTGTCCGAAGCCGGAAGATCCGGCATGTCCTCCAGCCGGAATCCGTCGTCCCCACCCTGCGGGCCGGCGTCGAAGAAGCCGATCTGCCCCTCCACGTTCCGCTTTTTGTCCGCGTCGAGGCGGTCGAGCACGGCGTCCGCCGAGGAGAGCATCTGGCGGCGGTTCGCTCCGAGTCCGTCGAGCGATCCGCATTTGATCAGGCTTTCGAGCGCGCGCCGGTTGACGCTCCCGTACAGGCGTTTGACGAAGTCGTAAAACGACCGGAACTTTCCGTTTTCGTCCCGCTCCCGCACCAGCCCCTCGATGAACCCGCGGCCGAGGTTCCGCACGGCGAGCAGGCCGAAGCGGATGTCCTTCCCGGAAACGGTGAAGCCGGCCGCGCTTTCGTTCACATGGGGCGGCAGCACGCGGATCCCGAGCCGCAGGCACTCCGCGATGTAGGCGGAGAGCTTGTTGCCGTTGTCCAGCACGCTGGTCAGCAGCGCGGCCATGTACTGCCGCGGGTAATGGCACTTGAGCCACGCGGTCTGGTAGCTCAAAAGCGCGTAGGCCGCCGCGTGGGATTTGTTGAACGCGTAGGAGGCGAAGCTCTCCATCTCCCCGAAGATCTCCCGCGCGGTCTTTTCGTCCACGCCGCGGCGCGCGCAGCCCTCCACCTCGACGGTGCCGTCGTCCCCGACCAGCCCGTGCAGGAAGATCCCGCGCTCGCGCTCCATCACGTCCTTCTTCTTTTTGCTCATCGCGCGGCGCACGATGTCCGCGCGGCCGAGCGAGTAGCCCGCGAGCGTGCGGAAAATCTGCATCACCTGCTCCTGGTAGACGATGCAGCCGTAGGTGACGTCCAGAATCCCCTTGAGCAGCGGGTGACGGTAGGTCACCTTTTCCGGGTGATGCCGGTTTTCGATGTAGCGCGGGATCGACTCCATCGGCCCCGGGCGGTACAGCGAGATCACCGCGATCAGGTCCTCGATCTTTTCCGGGCCGAGCTGCATGATCACGCTGCGCATTCCGCCGGATTCGAACTGGAACACGCCGTCCGTCATGCCGGCGGAAAGCATCGCGTAGACCTTCGGGTCGTCGATCGGGATGTCCTCGATGCGAAAACCCGGCTTCTTTTGAGCGATCATGTCCTGCGCGTCGCGGATCACGGAAAGGTTCCGCAGACCGAGGAAATCCATCTTGAGCAGGCCGAGCTCCTCGAGCGTCGTCATCGTGTACTGCGTGACGACGGCGTCGCCGTTCTTTGCGAGCGGCACATATTCCGCGACCGGGCGGTCCGTGATGACGACCCCGGCCGCGTGGGTCGAGGCGTTGCGCGGCATTCCTTCCAGCCGGCGGGCCATGTCGATCAGGGAATGGACCTGCGGGTCCGTGTCGTATTTCTGCCGCAGCTCTCCGGAGCTCTCCAGCGCCCGGTCCAGCGTGATGTTCGGCTCCGCCGGGACCAGCTTCGCGATCGCGTCGACCTGCGCGTACGGGACCGCCATCGCGCGGCCGACGTCCCGGATCGAGCCGCGCGCCGCCATCGTTCCGAACGTGACGATCTGCGCGACGTGATCCGCGCCGTATTTCTGAACGACATAGTCGATCATCTCCGGGCGGCGTTCGTCGGCAAAGTCGATGTCGAAGTCCGGCATTGAAACGCGCTCCGGGTTCAGGAACCGCTCGAACAGCAGGTTGTAGCGGATCGGGTCGATCCCCGTGATGCCGATGCAGTAGGCGGCCAGGCTTCCCGCGCCGGAGCCGCGCCCCGGCCCGACCGGGATGCCGACCGCCTTCGCGTGGCGGACGAAGTCGTGGACGATCAGGTAATAGTTGACATAACCCATCTTTTCGATCGTTTCCAACTCGTACTCGAGGCGGTCGACGACGCTTTGGCCGGGGTGCCCGCCGTAGTGTTCGCGCAGACCCTCATAGCATTTTTCGCGGAAATAGGCGACGTTCTCCTGCCCGTTCGGCGTTTCGAAGCGCGGCAGCTTCGTCTTGCCGAACTCGAACGTCACGTTGCAGCGCCCGGCGATCTTCACGGTGTTGTCGGCGGCTTCGGGGCAGTCGGGGAACAGCGCGCGCATCTCCGCTTCCGTCTTGAGATAGAACTGGTCGCTGCCGAACTCCATGCCGTCCTTGTCCTCGATCGTGTGGTTTGTCTGGATGCACAGCAGGATGCGGTGCATCTCGCTGTCCTCGGGGCGGATATAATGGCAGTCGTTCGTCAGGACGAGCGGGATGCCGGTTTCGCGGGAGATCTGCCGGATCGACGGATTGACGAGCTTCTGCTCGCGCAGGCCGTGGTCCTGGAGCTCCAGATAAAAATTGCCGCGCCCGAAAATTTCGTCGTAGCGCAGCGCGGCGGCCTTCGCCGCATCGTAGTCGCCCGCCGCGAGGTCGCGCGGAATTTCCCCGGCAAGGCACGCGGAAAGCGCGATCAGCCCCTCGTGGTACTGCCTTAAAAGCTCGAAGTCGACGCGCGGCTTCGAATAAAAGCCCTCCGTCCAGGAACGGGACACCAGCGCGATCAGGTTCTGGTAGCCCTTGTTGTTCTCGCACAGCAGGACCAGGTGCCGGTGCTCCGAATCGAGCCCGTGCACCCGGTCGAAGCGCGTGCGCTGCGCGACGTAGACCTCGCAGCCGATGATCGGCTTGATCCCGCGCTTCCTCGCCGCCTTGTAAAAATCGACCGCGCCGTACATGACGCCGTGGTCCGTGACGGCAACGGCGGGGTCGCCGCGCTTCGCCGCGGTGTCGACGAGGCGTTCGATGCGGCACGCCCCGTCGAGCAGACTGTATTCGCTGTGAACATGCAGGTGGACAAACATGCGCCGCACCCTCCTTTCCTCACGGTCCGCCGGACTTCCCGCTCCGCCGCGGCGTCAGCCCCGCCGCGATCTCCTCGATGCGCCGGAGTCTGTGGTTGACCCCGGAGCGGGTCAGCGGCGGGGAGAGCATCTGCCCGAGCTCGCGCAGCGAAAGCTCCGGATTCCGGTAGCGCAGCCGCGCGAGCTCCCGGAGTTCCTCCGGCAGGGCGGACAGGCCGCCGGAGGTGAAGATGCGCTCGAGCGCAAGGCGCTGCCCCGCCGCCGCCGAGGCCGTTTTTTCGATGTTCGCCGTCTCGAAATTCGTCTTGCGGTTGACGTTGTTCCGCACTTCCTTGAGCATCCGGACCTGCATCAGCCTCATCGCCGCGTTCCCCGCCCCGAGGAACGTCAGCAGGTCGGCCACATGCTCGCTTCCCTTCAGGTATACGACGAACATTCCCTTCCGGCTCAGAAGGCCGGGCCTCAGGCTCAGTTCGAACACGCCCTGAAGGAACGCGGAGAGATCCCGTGCCAGGTTGCGGTACGGAACGACGAATTCCAGACGGTAATCGCGCCTGGGATCGGTCACCGTGCCGCAGGAGAGGAACGCGCCGCGCAGGAACGCGCCGCGGCAGCATTCGTTTTCAAGGTTTCCGAGGTTCAGGCGCAGGCTGATCTCCGTCCCCGTGTAACCGAAGAACGAGAGCAGCTTTTTTTTCCGGCTTTCGCCCCTCACCGCGACCGTATGCGCGCCGCGCCGCCCGGCGCAAGGAGAAACCGCCGCCTCCGCGGCGACACCCGCGCACCGGGCCGCAAGGAACGCCGCGCGGCGGGCGGTTTCCGCGCTTTCGGTATTGAGGCAGACCGCCCGCGCGGAAAAACCGCGGCCGAACAGAAACAGGCCGTAGCACTCCGCCTTGGCGCAGCAGGGGGCGTCCCCGATGCGGCACAGCTCTTTTTTCGTCTCGGACGAGAACGACATGGGCATCCCTCCTCGCGCTTTTCGGAATCACGGGCGGACCGGCGCGGCCGCCCGGCGGGGAGGCCTCACTGCTTGTGGATGTCCCGGTGACTCACGCTTGTCCTGAAATCCTTCTGCAGCAGATGGTTGTAGAGAAGCTCGGTCAGCGTGACGGAGCGGTGGTGCCCGCCGGTGCAGCCGATCGCGATGACGAGCTGGCTTTTCCCCTCGTTGCAGTAAAGCGGAATCATATAGTCGATCAGATCGAACAGGCGGCGGATGAATCCCTTGGTCTGGTCCCATTTCAGCACATAGTTCCTGACCGGCTCGTCCAGGCCCGTCAGGTTTTTGAGCTCCTCCACATAATACGGATTCGGCAGGCAGCGCACGTCGAACACGAGGTCCGCTTCGGCCGGAATGCCGTATTTGAAGCCGAACGAAACGCAGTGGATCATCAGCGCGTCGGAAGCGTCGCCGAGGAACAGGCCGGAGATCCGCTTCTTGAGCTGCGCGGGGGACAGAAGCGAGGTGTCGATCACATAGTCGGCGCGCTCCTTCACCGGCCGCAGAACGTCGCGCTCGAGCCTTACGGCCTGCTCCAGCGAACCGAGGCAGTTGTCCGCGAGCGGGTGCTTGCGGCGCGTTTCCTTGAAGCGGTTGACCAGGACATAGTCGTTCGCGTCCAGGAACAGAATCCTGTATTCCTTCTTTTCGCTCTTCATCTGGTCCAGCGTTTCGAGAAGGCTGGAAAACATGTCCCCCCCGCGGATGTCCGTCACCACCGCCACGCGGGAAAGCGCCCCTTTCGCCTGGCGGGTCAGCTCGTAAAACGTGACGATCAGCTTCGGCGGAATATTGTCCGCGCAGTAAAAGCCGATATCCTCCAGCGCGTCCATCGCCCTGGACTTGCCCGCGCCGGAAAGCCCCGTAACAATTAAAAACTCCATCCTGCCCTCCGCATCCTTCAGCCGATCATTTTCACTTCGCATTCCAGCCGCACGCCGGTCTTTTGAAAAACCGTTTCCCGGATCCGCCCGATCAGGCGCCTGACGTCCTCGCAGGTGGCGCCGCCCGCGTTGACGATGAAGCCCGCGTGCTTTTCGCTGACCACCGCCCCGCCGACCCGCTGTCCCTTGAGGCCGCACGCTTCGATCAGGGTGCCGGCGTACTGTCCGGGCGGGCGTTTGAACACGCTGCCCGCGCTCGGCAGTTCGAGCGGCTGCTTCGCCTTTCTTCTGGCGTAAAGGTCCTCCATCTTTTCGGAGATTTCGTCCGGGTCCCCGCGTTCGAGCTTCACGCGGACGGCGGTGATCAGGGCGCCGTTGTCCGTATAGGCGCTGCGGCGGTACCCGAAGCCGAGCGCCTCCCCGCGCAGAACGCCGGCCTCCCCCCCGGCCGTCACATGGGAGCAGGAGACGATCGCCTCGGAAACCGAATGCCCGTAGGCGCCCGCGTTCATAAAAGCGGCCCCGCCGACCAGCCCCGGGATGCCGTAAGCAAACTCGAGGCCGGTCAGGGACCGGTCCCGCGCAAACTTGCACAGCCCGGCGAGCGAAGCGCCGGCCCCGCACTCAAGCTCCGTTTCTCCGCGCGCAACAATCTTTCGGAACGTCCCGCCGAGCGTCACGACCGCGCCGCGGACCCCGGCGTCGCCCACGAGCAGGTTCGAACCGTTTCCGAGCGGAAAGACCGGCACCTCCAGCCCGAAGGCTTTCCGGCGGACCGCCCGCAGCGCCGCCCGGTCGCCAACCGTGAGGAACAGATCGGCGGGGCCGCCGATCCGGAACGTCGTATGCCGGCTCATCGGTTCCCCGAACCGTACCCCGCAGCCGAGCCCGCGGGCAAATTCGCCGAGTTCTTCGATCCGATTCATCCGGGCTCCTCCGTTTCGTTTGAGGCGGGGTCTGAAAAGACGCGCGTGTACCGCCTGAGATATGCGCGGAACCGCTCCGCGCTGGAATTGACGACGAGCTCTTCCGGAAAACCAATTTCGTCCAGCAGCCGGAGCGACTGCGGAAACCGCCCGACCAGGGCTGAAAAATGGGCGTCCGAGTTGACGACGACCGGCACGCCGAGCTTTTTGCACAGCTTCATGATCGCGGTGCAGTTGGCGACGGATTGCCTGCGCCCGGTGAAAGTCGATTCGTTGAGCTCGACGAGCTTTCCGTTTTCCGCAAAGACCGGAAGCACGGCTTCGTAATCGTAGCGGAATTCCTGGAAACCGCTGTGGCCGATCACGTTGACGCGCGGATCGCGCGCAATTTTCAGCCAGGCGTTCGTCGTCTTTTCCACCGTCGGGTTCTTGTCCGTCATCGTGACGTCGTGGATCGAGGCGACGATCCAGTCGAGGCTCGGAGCGTCCTCCTCCGCAAGATCGGTGTTCCCGTCGAAATCGATCACGTTCGTCTCCTCGCCGCGGAGGACGAGCACGCCCTCCATGCGGCGCGGAAGAATTTTCAGGTTCTGAAAATACCACGGTCCCGGAGCTCCCGGCATCGCCCCGCCGTGATCCGTGACGGCGAGGGCGTAAAGCCCCCGCTCCGCGGCGGCGCGGACCAGCTCCGAAAGCGTGCTGTAAGCGTGGGTGGACGCGACGGTATGCGTGTGCGTATCTGCGATCAAATGCATGATGGCTCTCTTTCCCTTGCTGTTCTGAAAGACGGGCGTCAAAAATCCAGGTCCATCTTCTTCTCGGTCTTCTCCATCGTCGAAAGATCCATGCCGAGGTTGCCCAAAAGTTCCTCGGCGGCATTGTAGCCCATCTTTTTCTGCCGGTTGTTCATCGCCGCAACCTCGATGATGATGGCCAGGTTGCGCCCGGGCTTGACCGGAATGGTCAGCACCGGCACCTTGATGCCGAGGATCTCCGTATATTCGCTGTCGATCCCCATCCGGTCGTAGATCTTCTGGTTATCCCACAGCTCCAGGTTGATGACCATGTCGATATTTTCCGTCAGTTTGACGGCGCCCATGCCGAAAATCCGGCGCGCGTTGATAATACCTATGCCGCGCAGCTCGATAAAATGCTTGATGTTGTCCGGCGCCTCCCCCACGAGGGACTTGGTGGAAACGCGGCGGATCACGACGGCGTCGTCCGCGATCAGGCGGTGGCCGCGCTTGATCAGCTCGATCGCCGTTTCACTTTTGCCGACGCCGCTGTCGCCGACCAGCAGGATGCCCTCGCCGTACACCTCGACCAAAACGCCGTGCCGCGTGATGCGGGGCGCGAGCTCCACGTTCATATACGAGACGAGCGACGCGACGAGCGAAGAGGTCGGCTCGGGTGTGCTCAGCAGCGGCACGCCGTTCCGCCTGGTCGCCTCCACAAGCTCGGGCACCGGCTTCAGATTCCGGGCGACGATGGCCGCCGGCGGTTTTTTCGAAAAGATCGCGTCCAGCACCTCCGCCCGCTTCTGATGGGAGATGGAATTGAGGAACGCGGTCTCCGCGTTGCCGAAAATGATGATGCGGCTGGTGTCGTAATAGTCGTAAAAGCCGTTGAGCTCCAGTCCCGGCCGGTTCACGTCCATCGAGGAAATCAGGATTCCTTCCGGGTCGCGCGGCATGCTGATGACGTCAAGCGAAAGCTCCTTCATCACCTTGGAGAGGGGAACCGTATACTGAGAGGCCATGCAACTACCTGCCTTCCATAGTTTGTCTCGTTTTATTATATCGCAATCGCCGAAAACTTTAAAGCAGATCGCCCAAAAAATCGAGGTTTCCCCGCTCCGGACGAATTTTCCCCGCCGGAGCGCATACTGTTTGTATGGGCCGCGGAAATTCCGCCCATACTGGTTCAAAGGGACCCCGGCGGGATCTCTTCAAAAACGGGCGGAACTTCATGCGATGCGCGATCCTTTGAAAAAACAGGGGGGAACGATGATGCGGGCAATTTCCGCCGCCCTGGTTTTCCTTTTGCTGCTGAGCGGCTGCGGGAGCGCGCGGACGGCCGCTCCGGCAGCCCCGGCGTCCGTCCCTTCCCCGTCCGCGCCGGACTCCTCTTCTTCCCGCGCGCCGGAAAGCGCGGAGACGGCCCCGTCGTTTCTGGACAAAGCGGTGTTCGTCGGCGATTCGGTCACGCTCAAGCTCAAAAACTATGTGGCGAGGCGGCGGCGGAGCGACGCGGGCTTTTTCGGAAAGGCCGTTTTCCTCGCCGCGGGCAGCATGGGCAGCGGGAACGCGCTTCAGCCGCTGTCCGCCGATTCGATCCACCCGCTTTACAACGGAAAAAAAGCCCTGCTGGAGGACAGCGCCGCCGCAATCGGGGCCGACAGGATCTATCTGATGCTCGGCATCAACGACCTTGCGCCGTACGGCGTGGAAGGCTCCGCCCAAAACCTTGAGCGGCTCGCACTGCGGTTCCAAAGCAAGATCCCGGGCGCGGCGGTCTATCTCCAGTCCGCCACCCCGATCCTCGCGGCCAAACAGAAAAAGGTTTTGAACAACGCCAGCCTGGAGCGCTACAACGGCAGGCTTTCGGAAATCTGCCGAAAGCGCGGCTGGCATTATCTGGACGTCGCCTCCGCCCTGCGGGACGGCTCCGGCGCGCTGAAGGCGGAATACTGCAGCGACCCGGACGACCTCGGCCTGCATTTCACGGACGCGGCCTGCGAGGTTTGGATCCACTATATTCTGACCCATACCGGAGGATGATGCTTTCGATGAAACGGATCGCTCTGCTGCTCGCGGCGTCGGCCGCGGCCCTTCTGCTCCTGGCCGGATGCGCCCGGCCGGCCCCGAAGGAAGCGGATCTGAGCGGCGTGATGGACGCCATGAAACGGGAGACCGGCGACGCGCAGATGATGGACCTTTCCGAAGACGACCTGATGCCGAATTACGGCATCCGAAAGGCGGACGTCCGCCAGTTCGCGGCCCGCGTCGACTCGACCGGCACGAAGGGCGACGAGATTCTCCTGTTCGAGGGAACGGACGGCGGGGCCGCGGCCCGGATCGCGGAAAAGCTGGAAGCCCGCTACCGCCAGAAGGAGATCGAAATGAAGGACTATCTGCCGGAAGAGTACGCGGTGCTGAAAAAGTGCGGCGTGGAGCGCAGCGGCAATTACGTTTCGCTGATCGTTTCGCCGCAGGCCGCCGGCCTGAAGCGGATCTATCAAAACGCGCTGCAATAGCGCCGCGCTCAAAGCCGGGCCGTGCGCGCCGGAGCGCCGTCCAGCGCATACCGCTCCACGGCGAGCGCGACCCCGTCCCCGTCGTTCGAGGCCGTGACCGCGTCCGCGGCGTCGAGGGCCGCGCGGGCGGCGTTCCCCATCGCGACGCCGAGCCCGGCGAAGCGCAGCATCTCCACGTCGTTTTCCTGGTCGCCGATCGCCATGACCCGGTCCGGGCCGACGCCGAGCCTTTCGCACAGATGCCGGAGGCCGTCCCCTTTGTTGGCCGAAGCGTCGCCGACCTCCAGATTGACCCGGCCGGAGCGGGTCACGGCGTAGCCCTTCATCGCGAGGACGGCCCGCCGGAGGGGTTCCATCTCACCGGCCGGGACAAAGGGGATGTTCACCTTTTCGAGCCGGAACCCGCGTTCCCGCAAAAAAGCCGGCAGATCCTCCACGAAGATCTGGGATTCCCGGATATAATCGTAGATTTCCTCCGGCAGCTTCCGTTCCAGCAGTTTCGGGAACGCTTCGGCGTTCGCGTAGGAAAGGCCCCCGCAGTACGCTTCGGTCAGATACCCTTTCGCGAGGAAAAAGCGGACGATCCGTTCGGAGGCGCCGCGGGGCATCGGATTTTCATAGAGCGCGGACCGCTCGTCCAGATCCAGGACGGACGCGCCGTTTGAGGTGACCGCATAGCGCACGCCGGGAATTTCCCGGACCGCGCGCGGGAGCATCTTCGCGACGCGCCCCGTCGCCGGAACGACGCGGATGCCGCGGGCCGCCGCTTCCGCAAGGGCCTTCGCCGTCCGTTCGGACACGCTCTTGTCCGTTCTCAGCGTGGTTCCGTCCAGATCGACCGCGATCAGTTCAATGTTCATCTTCCGTCCGCCGTCCTTTCCCGATCCGCGCGCGGCGTTCCGTCGTTTCGGCCGCCGCGGTCCCGCGGGGGCTGGAATGGATGATCGATGTGCTCATGGGTTTCCTCCGTCTTTCTGTTTTTCGGATTTTGCCGCGCGGCCGTTCGAAAAATTTTCCAATGATAATCGGAGACGCGCGGCATAGACTAAGGGCAGGCAGAAAAAACGTCGTGCCGCCGAGCGGCGCATGCGGGATTCCGCATGGACGTTTTTCTGTTAGGGCGGGCTAACAGTCCGCCCGGTCTTTTTTTTTCGGCATTTTTCCAAAATCGGTCCCTTCCGCGGGGCAAACGCCTCTCTTTGAAAAAGTGATAGGAGAATTTTAAAGCCGGGCCGAATGAAAATTTGTCTATTCTCACAAAATTTTCATCTGCGGACCACAAAATGAGGAAAATCCTTCATAAACAGTCTATAATTACATGGTTCAATCAATAACATAGGTTTAACAAAACGGAATCCGGCGATTTCGGCGGATGAGGAGGCTTTCCCGTTGTCGTTTCTTTCCGGTGCGTTCCTGCTGTTTTTTCCCGTCGTGACCGTCGTTTACTTTTCCCTCCCGCAGAGGCTGCGGTGGGGGTGGCTCCTGTTCGCGAGCTATTTCTTTTACATGAGCTGGAATCCGTGGTACGGCCTGCTGCTGTTTTCGGCCACCGGCATCACCTACCTGAGCGGAAGGCTGATCGGCCGGGCCGGCGCGCTCCCCGACGCGCGGAGGGCCGCGGGGATCAAAAAAGCCGCCGTCGCGGTCAGTTTCGTCTGCTGCCTCGGCATTCTGTCGGCGTTCAAATACCTGCGCTTTTTCAGCGGGCTGTTCGCGGACGCGCTTTCGCTGTTCGGGATCGCCGCCGCGCCGGTGGACCTTGGCGCGGCGCTGCCGGTCGGGATCTCGTTCTACACGTTTCAGGCGCTCACCTATCCGGTGGACGTCTACCGCGGAGACGTGCGGCCGCAGCGCCATTTCGGGAAATACGCGCTGTACGTTTCGTTTTTTCCCCAGCTCGTTTCAGGGCCGATCGAAAAATCGAAGGAGATGCTCGCCCAGTTCGACGAAGAACACCGTTTCGATTACAACCGGGTCCGGCGCGGGCTGCTTTTCATGCTGTGGGGCTACTTTGAAAAAATGGTGGTCGCGGACCGGCTGGCCGTGCCGGTCAACACGGTGTTCTCCAGCCCCGGAAAATACGCCGGGCCCCAGGTGGCCGTCGCGGCCGTGTTTTTCGCCCTGGAGATCTACTGCGATTTCGCCGGTTACTCGAACATCGCGGTCGGCGCGGCGCAGGTGCTCGGGTTCCGGATGAACCGGAACTTCGACCGGCCGTATTTTTCGCTTTCGATCCGGGACTTCTGGCGGCGCTGGCACATCACGCTCGGTTCCTGGTTCCGCGACTACCTGTACATCCCGCTCGGCGGGAACCGCTGTTCCCGCGCCCGGCACTGCTGGAATCTGTTCGTCGTGTTCGCCGTCTGCGGTCTCTGGCACGGCGCTTCGCTGACCTTTGTGGTCTGGGGCGCCCTGCACGGCCTGTATCAGATCTTCGGCGTGCTGCTGAAGCCGGCGGGGCGCCGGATTTCCGAAGCGCTGCGCTTCCGTCCCGATTCCGCCGCGGGGCGTCTGGCGCGGGGCCTGTTCACATTCGCGCTTGTCGATTTTGCCTGGATCTTTTTCCGCGCCGCCACATTTTCCGACGCGTTCACGCTGATCGGCGGCCTGTTCCGGCCGGCGGACCCCGCCGGGGGCGCGCTGTTCAGCCTCGGACTGACCCCGCCCGAATTCGCCGCGGCGCTGGCCGGGATCGCAGTCGTGCTCCTCGTCGACTGGTGCGGCGAACGGACGGACGTGCGGTCCCTGATTCTGAACCGGAACACCGCCTTCCGCTGGAGCTTTTATCTCGCCGCGGCCCTGGTCATCCTGATCTTCGGGATTTACGGCTCGGAATACACGGCGCAGCAGTTCATCTATCAGCAGTTTTAAAGGAGTCCGGAGAAATTGAAAAAACTGATTTTCAAATCGCTTCTGTTCGCCGCCGCGCTCGCCCTGATCCTCGCTTCCCTGACCTCCGTCTTCGTCTACAAGGTCGATCACCGCGGCAAGCTGCTGGACGGCCTGTACGAATCCGAAGATCCGTTCGACGTAGCCCTGATGGGTTCGAGCCACATGAACGGCGGCGTGGACCCCAACGTCCTGTGGAAGCAGGACGGCATCACGAGCTTCAACTACGCGACCGGCGGACAGCCGATCGACGTGACCTACTACCTGCTCCGCGAGATCCTGAAAAAGCGCCGCCCCTCGGTCGTGGTCGTCGACGTCTATTACCTCGGCATGACGAGCCCCTACGGGGAAATGGGCCTTGTCAGCAACGTGCTGGACAACATGCGCTTTTCGCCCAACAAGGCCGAGGCCATCCAAAACTGCATCCCGCCGGAGGAGCGGCTGTCCTTCCTGCTGCCGGTGCTCAAGTATCATTTTCGCTGGTCCGCCCTGACGCCGCTGGATTTTTCGTACGACAGCTCCGCCATCTATTACCTCAAAGGCTTCGACGGCGGCAACACCCGCTACGGCAAACAGGACCTGACCTACAGGCAGACGGAGCGGAGGGCGGCCGTTCCCGAAAGGAACCTCGAATACCTCGGCAGGATCGTCGACCTTGCCGGCCGGTACGGCTTCAAGCTCCTTCTGGTCAACATGCCGAGCGACTACGCCGAATCCGACGAATCGGACGACTGGGTCGACGACTGCGAGGCGATGTTCAACACCGTCGCGGACCTTGCGGCGGCCAAGAACGTCCCGTTCCTCGATCTCTGCGACCGGATGGATGAAATCGGCCTCGATTTTCCGCAGGACATGAACAATTCCGGGCATCTCAACGTCTGGGGCGCGTACAAAGTGAGCGCCTATCTCGGCAAATATCTCAAGCGGAATTATTCGCTGCCGGACCGCCGCGGCGACGCCGGGCTGGCGGCGCGCTGGAACAAGGATTACAGCCATTCGTTCGCGGCCGCCGTCGAAAACGGCACGGCGGAGCAGGAGTGAAGCCGCCGCCCCCGTTCAAAGCCCCGTGCGGTAAAGCGGAATCACGTTGATGACCGGCTCCTCATACGGGTGCGCCTTTTTGACGGCGGCCAGCGTTTCCCCGACCCGGTCGGCGCGGCACACCGCTTCGACCTTGTACTCCGGCACGGTGCAGAGCTCCCCTTCCCGGCCGAGGTACGGGCTGCTCCCGCCGAGCGGCCGGAAGCAGCCCGTCGTCTCGCCGTACGACAGGCAGCCGTCGTATTTTCCGATGTGCCCCGCGTCGACGCTCCGCAGCGCCCTGCGGATCGGCTCCAGATGGGTCCTCGGGACAAAGATTTCCAGCTTGCAGTATTCGAATTCCAACCTGTTCCTCCTTTCCCCGGCGCCTGCGGGCGCCGGACGTTTCCGGGCTTTTTCTATCATAACCGCCCGCGCCCGGCCTGTAAAGCCCCCTTTCCGCCGCCGGATTCTTGCCGGAGCGCTTAAAATAATACTTATTATCGTTTTTATATAAAATTTCATCTGTTTTCACGCGTTTATTCTGTGTTTCCCCGGTAGATTTTAACAGGGGTTTCGGGTATGATAAGAAGGAAAGAAAAGTGCAACTTGAATGGAGGCGTTTGGATGGAACAGAATTTTATAAAAGCGGTGGAAAACCGCAGGTCGGTCTACGGGCTGGGAGGGAAAACCTCCGTTCCGGACGAAGAGCTGCTGGACCTGATCCGCAGGGCGGTCAAGGCTTCGCCGACCGCGTTCAACTCCCAGGGCGGCCGCGTCGCCGTGCTGCTCGGAAGCCAGCACGAAAAGCTGTGGGACCAGACGCTCGGGATCCTGCGCGGGCTGGTTCCCGCGGGCGGATTTGCGAAAACGGAACAGAAGATCCGCTCGTTCCGCGCGGGGCACGGGACCGTTCTGTTTTTCGAGGACCAGGGCGTGGTCCGGGGGCTGCAGAAAAACTTTCCGCTCTATCGGGACAATTTCCCGGTCTGGTCGCTCCAGTCCTCCGGCATGCTGCAAGTCGTCGTCTGGACCGCGCTGGAGGAAGCCGGGCTCGGCGCGAGCCTGCAGCACTACAACCCGCTGATCGACGAGAAGGTGCGGGAAAACTGGAAAACGCCGCAGGACTGGAAGCTCCTCGCCCAGATGCCGTTCGGGAGCGTCACGGAGAAGCCCGGGGAGAAGGAATTCCTTCCGGTCGAAGAACGGCTGAAGGTTTTCCGGTAGAAGGGACGGATGGGATTTGGACCTGGTATTGATCCGGCACGGCGAAAGCGAATGGAACAAAAAGAACCTGTTCACCGGCTGGACGGACGTGGGCCTGACGGAAGCGGGGATCGCGGAGGCGAAAAGCGCCGGCGCGCTGCTGCGCGCAAAGGGTTATGATTTCGACGTGTGCTACACCTCCTATCTGAAGCGCGCGGTCCGCACGCTGAATCTCGTGCTCGAAGAGCTCGACCGGGAATGGCTCCCCGTCGTCAAAAGCTGGAAGCTCAACGAGCGGCATTACGGCGCGCTCCAGGGCCTCAACAAAGCGGAGACGGCCCGAAAATACGGCGAGGAGCAGGTGAAGATCTGGCGGCGTTCGTTCGACGTGCGCCCGCCGGAGCTGCCGGAGGACGACGCCCGGAATCCGCGCCGCCGGGAGCAGTACCGCGGGGAGGATCCGGCCGCGCTTCCGCTGTGCGAAAGCCTGAAGGACACCATCGCGCGGGTCGTCCCGTATTTCGAGCGGACCGTCCGCCGGGACATGGAAGCCGGAAAGCGGGTCCTGGTCGCGGCGCACGGCAACTCGATCCGCGCGCTCGTCTATTGTTTTGAAAAACTCTCCGCGCGGGAGATTACGGAGGTCAACATCCCGACGGGCGTCCCGCTCGTCTATTCGTTCGACGCAGCATTCCGAATGACGGGCAAAAAATTTCTCGGCGACCCGGAACGGATCCGCGAAAAGATCCGCGGCGTCGCCGATCAGGGCAGCGCGCCGCCCGGTGTTCCGGGCGGCTGATAAAGTCCCCCCGTCCGGCGCATACTAATCGCCGGGAGGTGAGCGGAGTTGCCGAAAGCGACCTTGACGTTCGATCTGGAGCATCCGGGCGAAAAGCGCGACACAGCTGAAATCAAGCGCCGGCTCGGGATGATCCCCGGCGTGACTTCCGTCAGCGTCGGCCGGGGACGGGACCGGGTGGCCGTCGATTACGACACGACCGGCACCGGTCCGGACGAGCTGAGGAACCGCCTGACCGCGTGCGGCTGCCGGATCGCCGCGGAACACGGGGACGACCATACGATGTAGCAGAACAGACGGGGCCGCCGCAGGACGAAAGTTCTGCGGCGGCCCCGTTTGGGCGGCGGGAAAACGCTCCGGACAAAAAAAATACGGGAAAGCTCCCGGAAAAATTGAAAAAAGGACACGGCGGTGATAAGATGAGAAAGGTTCGAGCCGTCCCGGCGCCGATCCGTCTCCTTTGCGGGACGGGGACCGCAAAACAACCGGGCGGGCCTTGATCACGGGGAGGTATTCCATGTTCACTGCCCTTGCCGTTTCGTCGCTGATGGCCGCCGCGCTGTCCTATCTTCTCGGGAGCATCAGCTTTTCGATCATATTCACCAAAAAGCTGCGCAACGCGGACATCCGCACGATGGGGAGCGGCAACGCCGGCCTGACGAACGTGCTGCGGAGTGTGGGGATGAAGGCCGGCGTCCTCACCCTGATCTTCGATTTTGCGAAGGGCGCCGCGTCCGTCTACGCGGGGCGGATGATCTTTTCCTTCTTCGCCGCGACGCACGGCCTGCCGCCCTACTACGCGCAGTACGGTGCCTATCTGGCGGGGCTGTTCTGCATGATCGGCCACATCTACCCGCTCTATTTCGGATTCCGGGGCGGCAAAGGGGTCCTGTCGTCCGCCGCCACGCTCGCCGTTCTGGACTGGCGCCTTTTCATCGTCTGCGTCGGCTTCTTCGCGCTGGTCGTCGCGCTTTCCCGGTACGTTTCGCTCGGCTCCATTCTGGGCGCCGCGTCGTTTCCGGTCGCCAATTTTCTGATCATCTTCCGGGAATACCGGTCCGGGACCTCGCCGTTCGGACCGCTGCCGCTTTCCTACGTCTGGATCACGACGCTGCTCGCGGTCGTCACCGCCGTCGTGGTGATCGCAAAGCACCGGGACAACATCCGGCGCCTGCGGAACGGAACGGAAAACAAATTCACGATCCACCGATGAGCCCAACGCCGCTCCGGATCCCCGGCGGGGCCGGCTCCGCGCGGAGGTCCGCGCAGAATTCCGTCATGCAGCGCCAGTAGCGCTTCGGCAGATGGCTTTGGCGGCAGACCGGGTTGTGTCTGCCCCGCACCTCCGCCGTCCGGTAATAAAGCCGCCACAGTTCGCGGGCGCGGAATTCCCGCTCGTCCGGGTCGGGCAGCCCGAGCCCGTCCGCCGGGATGACGGACAGCTCGCGGGGGCGGTACACGGCCGCCATGCCGTGGGTCCGGTCGAGGATCAGGAATTTTTCCTCCGGCAGTCTCGCGCAGAAATGCGGCGCGAGCAGCGGCAGCACAAAATTTTTCGGCTCGATCTCCGCCGCGAGCGCGCCGCCGAAATCCGAAAAGCGCAGAAAGCCCTCGAGCAGATGCGTTTCCCGTTCGAGGAAATTCACCGCCTTCCAGAGCGCGTTGACCGCCGGGTCCGCCAGCATTTCCATGACCGCAGGCCCTTTCCGGTAGCCGAGGCGCAGGAACAGCAGGATCCGCTTTTCCTTTTCCGCAAGGCAGGTCAGATAGGCGCGCCTCAAAAAGCCGGCCGCGCGCGGGCCGAGTCTGCGCGGAACGGAGCGCAGCACCCGCGCGGCCTTTTCGGGATCCGTTTCGATCTCCCGCTCCGGCAGCAGCGTGGTCTGGTCCGCCGCGGGGGAAAGGATGCCGGACGGGATCTCCCTGCGGGCGTAGCTTTCGAACACGCAGCACAAAAGGCCCTCGAAGCTGCCGTCGTAGCGGTAGATCAGGTCGCGAGCCATTTCCGCACCTCCCCGCGTTCCGGTCCCGGCCCGCCGAAAAACGAAAGCTGCTCGGGCGCGCCGTCCGGGGGAAGGTCCCGGCTGTAAAGGCTCATCTCGCGCCCGGACAGCAGCGCCCGCAGCACCGCGTCCCGCGTGACCTTCAGCCCTGGCATGCCCCTGCCGCGGCAGACGACGAAATACTGCGCCCGCTTGACGGCGACGCCGAGCTTTTTGAGCCCCTCGAAATCGAGCGAAGCCGTGCGCCGCGCCGCCACGATGCGCTTCGCGCCCGTCACGCCGATGCCCGGAACGCGCAGCAACGCCTGATACGGCGCGCGGTTGACCTCGACCGGAAAACGCTCGGGGTGGTTGAGCGCCCAGCCGCATTTCGGGTCCAGATACGGGTTGAAGGTCTGGTGCCGCTCGTCGAGCAGCTCGTCCGCCGAAAAACCGTAAAAACGCAGCAGCCAGTCCGCCTGGTACAGCCGGTGCTCGCGCAGGAGCGGCGGCTTGGTGCCGACGGCGGGCAGCAGGCTGTTTTCGGCCACCGGCAGATACGCCGAGTAAAACACGCGCTTGAGGCCATATCGGCGGTACAGCGCCTGCGCGAGGTTCAGGATCCGGTAATCCGTGTCCGGCGTCGCGCCGACGATCATCTGGGTGCTCTGCCCCGCCGGCACGAACCGCGGGACGTGCCTGTAGCGCGCGAGCTCCATCCGATTCTGCCGGATGCCGTCCCGGATCTCCCCCATCGGCAGCAGGATCGAACGCCTGCTCTTGTCGGGCGCGAGAAGGCCGAGGCTTTCGCGCGACGGCAGTTCGATGTTGACGCTCATCCGGTCCGCGAGCAGCCCGAGCCGCCCGATCAGCGCCGGGTCCGCGCCGGGGATCGCCTTCGCGTGGAGATACCCGCCGAAGCGGTACTCCTCCCGCAGGATCCGCAGCGTTTCGATCATCAGTTCGCAGGTGTAGTCCGGATTCCGGTAAACGCCGGAGCTCAGGAACAACCCTTCGATATAGTTCCGGCGGTAAAAGCCGATCGTCAGGCCGGCGAGCTCCCGCGGAGTGAACGCGGCGCGCGGCGCGCTGTTCGAGCGCCGGTTGACGCAGTACCGGCAGTCGTAGGCGCAGCGGTTCGTCAGCAGCACCTTCAAAAGCGAGATGCATCGCCCGTCCGCCGCAAAACTGTGGCAGATGCCGCACGCCTGCGTGTTCCCGACGCCGCCCGGCGCGCGGCGATCCACGCCGCTCGAGGTGCACGCAACGTCGTATTTCGCCGCGTCGGTCAGGATTTTCAGTTTGTCGGCCAGGTCCATCCGCACCGCCCCTTCCGTTTTCCCCTTATTTTAGCATAGAACATATGTTCTTGTAAAGGGGAAAACAAAAACCGCCCGCACCGGCGGATCCTGTCCCGGCGGCGGCACGCAGCCGGGGGGCGAGGGGCAGGTTTAGGCAGCCGGGAGTTTTCACCGGACAAAAATAAAGATGCTTCAGAAAATTCTGAAGCATCTTTGTTTCTATGGTCTGCGGACCGACATTCAAATTCACAGCGCTCTGCACAACAATTAACTATTGATTAGAATATATCACACGTTCTGCCGGAAGTCAAGCGGTTTCCGGAACTTTCATCGGATTTTTCTGATTTCCGAAAGGTTTTCGATGATTTTCCGAGCCACGTCCGGCTTGTTCATGGTGTAAACGTGGACGGCGCGGACGCCGTTCGCGATCAGGTCGATGATCTGCTCGGTCGCATAGGCGACGCCGGCCTGTTTCATCGCGGGCGGATTGTCGGAAAAGCGGTCGACGATGGCCTTGAAGCGCGGCGGCAGCACCGTGCCGGAAAGCGCGCAGATCCGGCGGATCTGGCGGCTGTTCGTCACGGGCATGATGCCGGCGACCACCGGAATGCGGATGCCCTTCGCAAGGATGCGGTACAGGAAATTGTAAAACACGTTGTTGTCGAAAAACATCTGCGTCGTCAGAAAATCGCATCCGCAGTCGACTTTCGCCTTGAGATGGTCGATGTCGTCCTCCTTGTGCTCGCACTCCACATGCCCTTCGGGGTAACAGGCGGCGCCGATGCAGAAATCCCCGCGCTCCTTGATCTCCCGCACCAGCTCGCTCGCGTAGCGGTACTGCCGCGGGGCGGGGAACGTGCCGCCGGACGGGATATCCCCGCGCAGCGCAAGGACGTTTTCGATCCCGTGTTCCTTCAGCCGGTCCAGAACGGCCGCCACCTGGTCCCGCGTCAGGGAGACGCATGTCAGATGCGCGAGGGCCGGGACCCCGAGCTGCTGCACCCGTTCCGCGATCCGCACGGTGTTGGGCGACGTGCCGCCGCCGGCCCCGAACGTCACGCTCAGGTACGACGGGGACAGCGAGGCGATCTCCCGCACCACCTGTTCCGCCCGCGGGAAATCGGTCTCCTTTTTCGGAGGAAAAACCTCGAACGAAACGGAAACGCCCGGGCGGGCCAATTGATCGACGATTTTCATGGCAAATTCTCCTTATCGCTCCGGAGAAGGCGGACACCGCAGCCGCGGTATCCCTTCGAAAAAGGCCCCGCCTTCCCCTTTTTGAAGGAAGACGGGACCGAAGTCCCGTGTTACCACTTCCGTTCATCCGCGCCTCACGGCGGCGGACCTCGTCGGGTACGGCAAACCGCAAACCTGCCAGACCCTGTTTCTGTAACGGGAACGCCCGTCGCAGCCTAAGCGATCGCCTCGGTGCGCCACTCGGAAGCCATGTTCGGCAGCCGCCGCGCGATCTCCTTCCAGCCCGGCAAAGCCGTGGAAATCTCTCTGGGCGCGGTCGGAAAGCCTACTCTCTTCGTCGCCGTGTTTGCTGTTATTATACGACGGAAGCGCGCCTCCGTCAAGGAGCCTCCGGCGGTTCCGCCCCGCCTGCCCCGTCCGCTTCCGCGCCGGGCAGCGAAAGGTCGATCAGCCGGCAGTCCGGAAGGCGGCGAAGGATCCGGGCCGCCAGATTCACCCAGCTGACGCAGCGGTCCAGAATCGCGGAATCCCCCGTCGCGACGTTCTCCTTCCCGTACAGCATCCCGTCCGCGCGGCCGGTGAGCGTCACGCCGACCCGGTACGGCCGGCCGCCGAGCAGCGCGGCGATCCGCTTCCCGAGCCGGCCCGCGTTCGAAACCGGGGAATCGAGGACGAACTCCGCCCCGGAAACGCCCATCCGTCCGAGTTCCCCGCCGATCAAAAGAATCGCCGGGTCGGTCTTGTCGATCAGCCGGTAGCTGCCGTGAAGGCCCGCCAGATCCCGCACCGCGCCGTCCATGCAGCGGATCAGCGTGGAGCCGGAGAGCGCGATCTCCAGCGGGATCACCAGATTGAACCCGTCGATCAGCAGGGTCCCGCCCTCAAAATCCGCCGTGCGCTCCCGCCGCCTGCGGCCGCGCAGCTGCTCCCCGGAGCAGGACGCGCGGGCCAGCGCCATCCGCTGGCGGGAGCTGAGCTGGAACCGGTCGCCGACAAAGGTCACGGCCCGGGAAACGCCGTAACCGCGGTTCAGAAGATAACACACGTCCTCCTGCGCCCGGCGCAGAAGGCGCAGGCGTTCCCCCGAAAATTCCCGCGCGTCCGACGGCGCGTAGCCGCGCCGGATCGTTTCCGGCATGTTCCAGATCCCCCTTCTCCCCCGTCCGCCGGGCTACCGCCGGAGCTTGTTGGCGAACGAAACCTCGCAGAGCTGCTTGATGCTGTAAACCGCCGCCGCCCGGTCGATTCCGTTTTGTTTTATGTAATCATAAATATCCCGATTGTAATATCTGAGGTCGATCAGATGGATCTCCGAGAAATTTTCGGCCAGATACGGCACCATCGAGTTGGCGTAGGAATCCTTGAGCAACAGCAGCCGGCCGCCTGCCGCCTTCGGGTTCCTGACGACCGTCGCCGCGGGATTTCCGCCGAGATAGACCGAATATTTGTCCTTCCTGCCGAAATATTCCTCCCAGTATATTCCGGCATGAATCGTCCTCCCGGTTTGCTGCGTCACGCCGGACAGGGACGCGGAATACGGCAGAAGCAGGATGTCTGGCTGCTGGAACGGGGCGACCGCCTTCGAGTACAGGGTGCCGTAAAACGGCTTGCGGACGGGCAGGTAGCGGAACCGGTCCCGCGGCGCGGGCGGGATCCCCATCGCCTCTGCGAGCGCGGCATAGCCGGCATAGGCGCCGTAGGCCGTCCAGTGGTGATCGGTCCTAAAATAATAATCCGCCCCGGTTTTCAGGCTCAGCGCATCGAACAGATCGACGACCCGCGCGCCGGGGCCGAGCGTCCTTTTCAGCGCTTCGAATTCCTCCCGCTGGTCGTGGCTCGGGGCGAAGGGCGGCAGATTCTCCGGCTGCTCCTGCGCGCCCGACGGGACCGGCAGCACGGTCAGCGGGACGCCGGATTTTTCGGCAAACGCCGCCAGCGCCCCGGCGTTCGCGCGGAACACGCCGCTCCGGTCCGGGAGCAGAACCTCGTAAAGGTGATCGTCTTTCCCGAAATAGACGCCGCCCCGGACCGGATCCGCGCCGTAATCCGCGCCGAGGTCCCGCGCGCCGAGCGCGAGCTGCTCCGCCGTATTCAGCGCGACGAACGGGTCGCGGAACGGGAAATGATCGACGACGTAGGCTTCCGCCGATTTCATAAAGCTGCCGTCGAGCACGGTTTCGGCCGAAACGGACGGCGCCGGTTCCAGCACGCGGTTCTCGTTTTCCGAAAACCCGCGCTTCGGCAGAACGGCGAACAGGATCACGCCGGCCAGCACCGCCCCGAACAGAATCACGGCGGCGGCCAGCGAATCCGGGGCGCATGCCGATCCTCCGATCTTTTTCGGCAGACGCATCAAAACACTCCCTTCGGCCCTAAAAGCGGAAATACAGGAACGGATTATACGAATTGTTGACGAGCGACGCGAGCGACAGCGCGAAAAGGGCCGCCAGCACGGCGGACTGCGCGGCGATTCCGGCCCTTCCCTTCCGCTTCAGCCAGCCCCAGAAGCGGCCCGGCCACGGCGTGCAGAACAGCGCGGCCAGCAGCAGGACCGGCGCGCCGGTGAGCAGGGTGTAAAGCCCGAGCGAATCCGCGCCGCCGGAGAAGCCGAACATCGCCTTCACGACGCCGCACGCCCGGCCGAGGTCCATGTTGGAAAAGAACACCCACCCGACCACCGCGGCGAGGAACGCGTAAAGCCACTGGAAGAACGCCAGGATCCGGTCGAGCCACCGCTGCAAAAACAGCTTTTCGCAGATGATGAGGAGCCCCCAGTACGCGCCCCACACGGCGAAGTTCCAGCTTGCGCCGTGCCAGAAGCCGGTCAGGACCCACACGACGGCGAGGTTCCGCACCAGCCTGAGCCGCGAACAGCGGTTGCCGCCGAGCGGGATATAGAGGTAGTCCCGGAACCACCCGCCCAGCGTGATGTGCCAGCGCCGCCAGAAATCGGAGGCGCTGCGGGCGCTGTACGGCCGGTTGAAGTTTTCCGGCAGCTCGAAGCCGAACATCTTCCCGAGGCCGACCGCCATATCGGTATATCCGGAAAAATCGAAGTAGATCTGGAACGTGAACGCCAGCGCGCCGAGCCACGCGGTCAGCGCCGCCGGGTTCCCGAAATACCGCGTTTTGTCGGCGATCTGCGCGAGGGCGTTCGCCAGCAGCACCTTCTTGAACAGGCCCTGCAAAAACCGCAGCGAGCCCGCCGTGAATTTTTCCCAGCTTTCCGTGCGCCCGCGAAGCTGCGCCCGCATCGCCCGGTACTGGATGATCGGCCCGGACACCAGATGCGGGAAGAACGAAAGATAGGTGCCGAAATCGACCGGGTTCTTCTGCGCGGGCGCCGCGCCGCGGTAAATATCGACCGTGTAGGAGATGGACTCGAAGGTATAGAACGAGATGCCGACCGGCAGCGCCGTCTGCGGGACCGGCAGCCCGACGGGCAGCAGGGCATCGAGCGTGGAGACGAACAGCGCGGCGTATTTGAACCAGCCGAGCAGGCCGAGGTTCACGCAGACCGAAGCGGCCAGAACCGCCCGGCGCGCCCCGGGGCGCGCCCGGAAGCGCTCCAGCAGCGCCCCGGCCGCGTAATCGAACACCGTCGTGAACAGCATCAGAAAGACGTAGACCGGCTCGCCCCACGCGTAGAACGCCAGGCTGAATACGAACAGGCAGAGGTTGCGCCATTTTCGCGGCAGAAGATAATAGGCCGCGAGAGAAACCGGGAGAAAAATAAAGATAAAAAACAAACTGCTGAATATCATAAATTCTTCGAATCCTTACGGCCCGAATTTTTTGTACCTCTCCTATTTTAAGGGTATCGCCGCAAAAAAGCAAGCGGCGGATCGCCGCAAAAAAGCAGGCCGCCCGGATTGCCTGCACCGGACGGCCCGCTTTGCCGACGGCCGCCGCTCCCCCGACGGCCGGCCATTGGTCCCTTCGTTCCGCTTTCCACGTTGCTCTGCACCCGGCCGGTTCCACCGGGTCCGGCGCCGCCGGCGCGCGGGCAGGCGTTGATTATGGGGGATAAACAAACCGCCCGCGCGCAGGGCACAAAAAAGCGCCGGTACGGAATTTTTCATCCCATACACCGGCGCCCGTGAAAAGCAGGAATCGTTTTCCGCCCCTTCCCTCCCCCCTCTGTACAAAAAAGGGGAAAAGAGGTATAATAATTCCGCAATGCGCGGTTTCTACCGCTGTGTATGGAGGGTTGTTCTCCGTATGCAGGGGGCGGGGTGCTTCCGACACTTCGTCCCTGCTTTGCACTTTTTTATTGTGCCTTGCGGGTTTTATTATAAACCTTTATTTTCCAAAATTCAACTCTTTCGGATATTTTACGGGGACCGCCGCGCGCGGGGCGGCGTCTGCCGCGCTCAGGCCGCGCGCAAAGTCTGTTTTGGGCCGGCGGCCCGGTGCCTCTTAACCGATATATTTTTCTATTTATTCATTTTGTCCTTAGGCCGGACGGGCCCGTACTTTCGGTTCCGTCCGAAAGTACGCAAAGTACGGGTAGGGGGGATTTTCATTCTCCGGCGGGCAAGTTACCGAGAAAATCCCCCCTAGCACCCCCCGGGAGCCATCATGCAGCTTTCGGGTACCGATTCATCAAGTGCTTTTCATTGCGCGGGGGTCCCGGAATTTTAACGGGTGCGTCTAAAATAGGCAAACTTTTGTCAGGAAGCGATAGGTTCCCGGTACAAAGCTATTCGATACTCTGAATCCCTTTTAAAAAGCATTCGCCAAAACTTTGGAGCCCTTCGTTGTCCATGGGAAGCGGATGACTGATCGAGCGCTCCGGGGTTGATGACAGATGCCGGGGGGCGTCGGGGGGAGCGGTTAGATAACCCTCCTGACGGGAGTTGAAAGCTCCCCCCGACTTAGCCTTTGCCTACTTTCGTCTAATAACGAAAGTAGGGGCCCGCGCGGCCTGAGCGCAAATATAAAAATAAAGATGAAATATATCGGTTAAGAGGCACCGGGCCGCAGGCCCAAAACAGACTTTGA
>ENA-UOOI01000718-UOOI01000718.1-fermentation-metagenome-genome-assembly--contig:-NODE-718-length-40502-cov-9.672658_pt1 | contig 40502 bp, 31 predicted proteins | sample MGYA00245779_ERZ724027 | MGnify/ENA primary metagenome ERZ724027 (study PRJEB28704, sample SAMN03018318) | fermentation metagenome | biome: anthropogenic terrestrial biome; feature: soil; material...
TTTAAGCGCTTACAGCCTCTTTGATGTTCTTCAACTGTCAAACTCAGGATTATAACAATACAGTATTATCCTCCAAAAGTCAAGAGCTTGTTTATTATCCCACACGACAAACTCTAGAGAAGTCAAACATATGTGACACGACCTCTGAAAAATGTGGTGACTAAAAGGGGAACCGTTGTAAACAATACCTTGTAGCCTTTCATGCATGCCTTCAGCCCTAAGGCTATGCTGATCATGGTCTTTCCGGTGCCGTGGTTTCCTGTCATTATGATATTTTTTCCTTTTTCAATAAAATCCAGCGTTGCAATCTCCGGTAATTTTTTCTGCCTCCTTCCAGCATACTGAAAGGATACCATGTTTTTTTAAGAAAGTGACCTACTTTTCGGTGAGCCGCCTGACCTATTTTTAGATTAGCACAAACATTTGGCGGATTTGTTTTGACATAGAGATTATTATATGCATAATTATAAATTTTTATACATATTAAGTTGCATAAAACAAAATATTATAATCGTTTAAATAAATACAACATCCTCCATACTCTTATATTTATATTTCACAGTAATTATAAAATTAATTAAATTATTCCGCTCCCAATGCCTTAAACACTGCGTCTTCGGCAGTCTGGTAAAATGATATCTGGAACCTGGCAAACAGTTCTGAAGGAACCGTGCTTAAATCCACCACCGAAACCATTGGAAGCAGTATTTTCTTTGCTCCGGCGTCTAAACAAACCTGTAATGTGTTCGCCAGTTCTTCAACCTTTGTGATAGTTCCGCCTATACTCATGGACCCAAGTATTGCCATCTGGCTTTGAACAGGTTTTTTTAATGCTCCGGAGCACATGGCGATAAATGCTGCAATAGAAAGTTCGTTTGTCATTCCTATTCCCTGCAAATCCTGTATATGCATCAGGTAATCGAAATTTTGCACCGATATGGTTCCGCTGATATTCTTCTTGTTAGCCTTAAAGTAATTAAATGCTGTATTTATACTTTCCTTTGCCTCTCTGTTGGAACCTAACCCGCTTCTTTCAAATTTTCCGGAGCCTGTCACCACTTCCGTTTCTATTTTATAGACTCCGATCATGCCGGTTTCTCCACGTCCCACCAGATATATATGCCCCGGTTTGCCCATGCCTTCCGGTATTAACTTTCCTCCTCCCTGCTCGGGAACAGAAACAAATTCTTCGTCAAATGTTTCTTTGTCTATATGAGAAAAATGGACATCATAAAATTCCATTCCGCCTATTTTTTTCAACTGCTCCTTGACACGTCTTCTTCCTTCTAAAGCATATATCAATATTTCTTCCAGATCTTCCTTGGCGAATTTCCCGTCCGGATATATGAGTTTTACAAGGCCTGACACGGTCTTTCTTACGGCGATAACATCTCTCTGATTCAGGTTGTTACCAAAATTATAGTATCTGTCAATAGCGTCGGAGTATGACCTCTTCCGCATTTCCCTGAAAAACTCTGAAATATAATCACATATGAAACCATATTCATCGGTGAAATACTGAGGCCTGTATTTGGGAATTTCCCAGCCCGGAATATAAAAATGCATCCGGTCGAAGAACGCGGAATCATAGGCCATGGCAGCCGGAAACGGTTCAAACAAATGAGAGGTTTTCAACAGTACATCCACACTTTGATTTATATTGCCTACAAAAACCATTGAAGCGGATGCGTTTTTTTCTTCCTTTCCTCTTGCGAAGGAGCCGGAAGCCATATAATCTTTCATTATTTGGATACCGTCCTTGTCCTTAAATGAAATACCCGCCACTTCATCAAATGCTACTACATCCCACAGCCCTACAAGCCCCACCTGCTTGCTCGCCATATTATAAAACAGATTGGCTACTGTGGTTTGCCCTCCGGATATAAGAATGGAGTTAGGCGAAATTTCTTTATATAAATGGGATTTCCCCGTACCTCTCGGCCCCAGTTCGCATATGTTGTAGTTGTTTTCCACTAAAGGAATCATTCTTGCCAGTAAATGCCATTTAACCCTGTCGTTAAATTGGGTAGGTTCCATTCCCACGGACCTTAACAGAACATCAATCCATTCATCTTTAGTAAAATATTTCCTTCCGTTAAATATTTCTTCCGTGTCTAAATTAGGCATCTGTATAGGTGTTAAACTCGTAATGGTAAAAGGGCTTACATTTCTCATCTCTTCATCAAAAAAATAACTCATTTTCAGGATACACCAAATGCCGCCTGATAAAAGTTTTTCATAATCCTTCACATATTTTGAGGAGATTTCAACCCCTTTAAGTCCCAGGTTTGAGAACTCCGCCTCGTAAACATCTTTTCTTTCGTTAAGTTTTACGGTAATTTTGTCAATTACGGTGTATTGTCCAAGTTCCCTGATTTTGGACTTTACTTTTTCCGCTTCGTCAGGCCTGACGAAATTGTCAGCAAGGATATTTTTTACTCTTTCAACTCCGTCATTAATGCTATCCTCGTCATCTGTGGCGCAATACATTCCTAAAAGGTACTCCAGCACATAAATAGGTACATTGGCACCCTCTTTTATTTTCTTGGTTAAATCTTTTCTTACCACTCTTCCTGCAAAGTGTGTATTCAATTTTGTATTTAAACTTATATCCTTATCTGAATGTTCCATATTCCACCCGGCTTAGAACCCAAAGTCGTTTATAATTGCCAAATCAATCATGAACGGTACTTTAGCATATATTTTTTCTACAGTTTCCTCTTCATCTTCCATAACAAGGTAATATTTCTTTGCCTTGTCATAAGGCTTGTCTTTAAGCGTAAACTTCTCCCTGTATGTTCTTTCTTCCGGTTTAGATGACCTGCTGTCGGCAATAACTATGTTTTCATTGGAAATTCTGTTTCCTTCCTCATCTTCAAAACAAATTTTCAGTCTAACCGGCAATTTTTTCTCTTCAATTTTTTCAGTCTGAAAAAATTCCAGATATGTGATCCTGTTCGTTATTTTTCTTGATATGCTCATCAGTTTAACTTCCACTTTGGAGGATCTGAATTCATCTTTTCTTATATTTTTAAACCTTATTACAGGTATTACAATTTCTTGCAGCGAAACCCCGCCATGCACATAATTCTCACCAGGACCTCCTGTTTTAAATCTTACCAATCCCTTAGGGATTAAGGCATAAAGATTTGTACTTTTAAGCAAATAGTTCATAGACAGAGATAAAAGGCCTTTTTGTTTTGTATTCCCTTTCGTCAATATAAACCTTCTGCCTGAATCAACCGATTTGACATCAGCCATTGTTACCTTGTCATATTCCATCAGAGGCGATCTTCTGTATATGAATCCGTGGTCCGAAGTTATGTAAATATTTGTGGCACTGAGGTTATTCACAAGATTTTTAACTAGATTCCCTAAATCGTCAAATGTTTTTTCAACTGCTTCAAATACTTCTCTTTCTGTTAATGCTTTATCTCCCACCGCATCAATAACATTGTGATATATGTATATCAGATTCTTTCCGTCAAAAGCATCTCTATAATCGGATCTTTTAAAATCCTTAATGTCATTGAAGCGTATTGCTAATGCCTCATCTGAATACTTTGACAAAACTTTTTGCCGTTCTTTCGTATCTTCAGTACCTGAACCATCCGCAATTATGTCTGAATTTTCTTTTATTTCGATTTTTTCGTGAGGAAGCAATGCTGCCATTCCTAATTTCGTGTATGAAGGTGTCACTCCTTGCATATATGAAAGTTCAGCCTTTCCCCGAATATCCCTGTTTAATATATCGCTTAATTCTTTTGCGGCTTCGTACCTCAACGCATCAGAAATAACCACAAAAACCCTTTCCCCATCCAATACCTGTTTTTGCAGGTAACTTTCATAAAAGCGCTGCTGATTTACAACGCCGTTAATTCTGATATCATCAATAAGTTCATCCTCTATAGCCTGTGACCATTTCTCCGACAATTCATCCAGGTACCAGTGAGCATATGTGTTTTCAACAACTTCCGCAAGCCCGGACATTCTGTCTTTAACTTTGATTCTGTCATAGTACAGGTAAAACTTTCTGTAAAACATGTCAAACAAATAATATTTTTTTATATAATTATCCAGAAGTTCAAATGCGGTTGAACCTTTTATTGTTTTTTGGAGTTCCTGCTCAATCCTCAATATTTCCATTGCAAAATATATTGCTTCATATTCGTTATAATATTTGTTGAACCAGTGAGCAGTCTTTCTTCTGTTTATAATTTTTCTGTACCTTTCAAATTCTCCTATATTTTCAATCAGATTCTTTATGAGCCACTTAATTATTTCTTCGTCAAAGGCCCTGAACGTATCGCAGTGTATGTAATCGTCAATATTCCACTTGGATATATAGTCATATAAATTCAACTTTTGCTCAATCCTGTCAGCCTGCAAATCGTAAAATTCACTGTCAGTTGAATGATTCATAAAATGACTGATAAACACAACCGAATCCGCCTTTTTGGAAGAAATGAACTTTTCCCACATTGCCGGCATTTTTGTCTCAAGGGAAGTACTTATATCGGTAACTAAGAACATAATCATCAGTTGTTCAAGGCTTCTGTCCTGCAAGTTGTATCCGTATACTTTTCCGGCAATTCTCCAAAATGCGTCAATATCGCCGTATTTATCTATTTCCTCATAATACTTGGTTTCTTCTTTCGCCTGCTCAATCAAAAGTGTTTTCACAACAGATTCAAAATCCGGAACCGTCAACTTGCATATGGCGGAAAGCACGGCAATATCAATGCTGTCTTCCGTGAATTCCTTTATGCTGTATGATGAAAACCTCTTATATCTTTCTTTATTGCCGAAGAATTTAATATATTTCCTGAAAATATTCCTTAAAGATTCATCCGTAACCCCTAAATCCCTCATGATTACCGTTGCCTTATCCGTGGAAAATTCACCGCTGTACTTCTCGATATCCAGAAGATAGTTTTCTCTGGACAGCGGCTTTGGAGAAGGTGAATATATCAGGTAATTTGACTCCGTATCTTCCTTCTCTATGAGGTATTTTATATAAAAACTGTTATTCCCGGTGAGAGTAATAATTTTTGCGTTGTCAAGCAGCAATTCAGCAATGTCATTTCTGAATTCACCTTCCGCGTCATGCCAGAATACAATATTCCGTTCTTTCCCGTCAGAAGACTCTTTATTTAAGTTCTCATCGAGTATTTTTTTGATTTCGGTTAAATTCATTTTTCCACCTGCATTATTGGTTAATTCTTTTTATATTTTATCACAATTCGGTCCTGTGGGTAAATTTTTTTTGAAATATGGCACAGACATATGATTTAACTAAATATCAGACACTGTCTGAATATTTGCCGCTAATATATATTATACCTCTGTATAGCAAAATGATTGAGGAACTGCTTTTATATTTTTATCATACACAGATAAATCTAATGGTTGATCATATTTTTTGAAGTTTTTTATTTTAATAGCGAATCCTTGATCTTTACCTTTAAAATACTCATTAAAATAGGTTTTAGATATTCCGGAATAATCTTTTGTTTGTTTCCAAAGCTCTTTAGGATTGTTCACAATAATACCACCTATTTCAAACTCACCAACAACTTTCCCAAATGGTTTAGTAGCATAAACTACAACTGTAGAAATGTCATTTCTTATAAAAATCACCTTTCTATATTCGAATTTCTTTACCCCAGAAAATATTCTTTCTACAAACTCTGGCCTAATTGATAATATAACCTTCATTTACTTCACCCAATTCAATTATTTTATTAAACCCTTCATCTGATAAGGGTACTACCATAATACGTTGATTACGATCTATCACAACTTGTTCAATTAATTCCTTCCGAATAATTCTTTTAGGAAGAGCAAAATTATATAACATTTTTATAACATATGGATATTTTCCATTATCCCAAAACCTTTTTAATTCATCTTTAGTAAAGACTGTTCCTTTTACACAGTATCCTATAAAACTCTTTAAATTTGAAAATTTCGAAATATATTTTTTATCAATCAGCGTACATACTGACGTAGCAACAGAACTATATTCTGCACTTTTACCAGAATCCGCAGTGCGATAAATTACAATCAGATCACCTATATTTACAATATTAACTCCAGTCATCGCAGTTAAGTATACCTTTTCAATAGTGTTAGTAAAAGATAGGTCCTCAACTATATGTGTTCTCTCTGTATGTAACTTGGAATCAGGAAAAAGTTTTGTATGATATTCAGAATAAATTGATAATAAATATTTATTCTTCCCCTTTGTTTCTATCATAGGAAAATCATTATATGGATTATGTTTTGCATTCAATATTTTATGATATACTAATTCACCATTGTCTTTTCTACCCCAGTACGTAAAGCCAAATGTTTCAAAAAGTGTAATCAATCTATCTTGCTTATCAAAGAGAGTGACATATGTCTCGTCAAAACCTTCATTTATCATCTTATTAAGTGCAATACCTATAAATCTTTCCCCAAGTATGGTACCGTGAGCATCAATTTTAAATGTACCGATTTTTAACCGCCTTTTTTTACAAAAATGCGGTTAAATATTATTGTCTTCTTCTGTTTCATCTTTTAAATATAAAAAACCGGAAAGCTCTGGAGTTCGAAGGACATATGCTTTTTCCCCTTCTCCAGATTTTCGCATAAACCAATCCTCAAAACCTTGGTAATCATCAATTAGAGAACGAAAAAAATCATCATCGACATTTAACTCCGAAAATGGAACAAATTCTATTGCATCTTCCTTCATACTTAAAACTCCACCTTTATCTTTAATATAATTAAGCGTTTATGAAATACGCAATCACACCAAACGTTCCATCTAGCATAACTTATACAATAACCTGCTATTTCCTACTTCCTTTTTAGATGTTCTAATTATTGCCTCTTTATGAGATTTTATCGAACATTAGTTCGTTTGTCAATAAAAAATTTTACATTTTTATATTTATTGACTTGTTGGCTCAGTTGATAAAGTAAAGTAAGTGTTAACCCTCCCTCAGAGCTCAAGATAGAAGTTCTTTAAATCCAAGCCTTTCAAGGATTCTCTTATCATCATCGGTAGGTGATGGTAGCATTGCCGACAAGTAATCCATTTGCATTCTCCAAACATATTCAGCAACACATTTTACATATTATATTTTAGTCAGCAAATCTAATTTTAATGGCCTCTTTCCTTCTCCTTGCGGCACTTCTACATTCTGAAATTTCTCATAGTTTACGGCAACACCGTCATCCAAATCAATATCTATTTTCAGGTTGGCTACGTGGGCTATTACCTGGTCATATTCAAGGCATTCCTGAATCTGCTTGTTTATTTTGTCCCTTTTCTTTTTTGCGGAGGCGGCGTCTCTGGCCGGTAAATCGGATTCAAGCATCTTGTTGAGCCTACCGACTTCCGCCTCATACTTCTTTTGAAGTTTATGAAGATAATCAACCCTGACTCCGGAAGCGGTTGACGAGTCATAGCGGTGCATGTAAATCAACGCCTTGAACCCATTTTGCCTGCCGCTGTCAAACTGCCAGTAAATAGGGCGTTTTTGATATATTTTGACATGGTCCTTATAAAAATCCTTTAAGAAATACCTTCTGATGACATGCCTTGACGTTTCTCCGGTTTTAACGCCTAATGTTTCCGCAATGTAATCAAGGTTTTTTTCTAAAGGTTCTTCTCCGAATGTTATTTTTACAAATTCAACGAACCTGTTTACTATATCCTCCTCAAAATAATCATCATCGGCTATGACAAGCACATTGTCAGTTGTCGGAATAAATTTTTTGTACCTGTCTATACTAAATTCTCCGCCTGCGTATACAAGGCCTTCTTCATCAAGGGAGTAACGCCCGAACATACATCCTACCGCATAGGATATAAAGGATTTTATGTCTCTTTCTCTGTCCGCTTTTCTGATAGTTATATCCTTGTCCTCCACTTCCGGAGTTAATTCATCCTGCAATCCGTAAATATCTATGAAAATGCGGTTCAGTTCTTCTTCGTTGGATTTGAGTTTTAAAAATTGCTGCTCGGAAAAATATTCCCATATATCATACGCACTTTCAATTGTTTTATTTGGTAATCCTGTTTTTAAGTCTAAATACATCCAATTAAACTCTTTATTTAAAAACGGATGCGTTTTAAAGTCCCATGAGGTTTCAAAAGAATCCCAGTCAATTTTTGATATTACTAAATTATTCTTGACAAAACTTTCTATTTCTTTTTCATCTGTATTATTTTCCTTATATGGTAAAAGCCCAACTACACCACAACTATAGTTTAACGTTGGATTTATTACACCCAATAGTTCTTGAGAAATATTACAATTAAGAAATGCTAATACATATGTATATTTATTTATATCTTTGAAGTAGATACAATTAGAGGCAGTATCCAAAATATATCCTTCATCAAAATATCTTGCTGAAAATCTGCCTGAACTTATTAGTGTCCAAGAAATATGTGGTTTGTAAAAGTATTGTGGGCTTCTTACCGCAGATTTTAAATTATTTTTAATTTCAAATCCGCTATTATACCAATTAACAATATATTGTTTATTTCCATACCATTTCCTAAACTGTCCGCCCTTATCCAGAACGTTCCATTTAACGTTCTTCAAATTATATTCATCCTCAGAGTTTGCATTGAAGCAAATATTGTTTAAACTTACTTCATGCCAATAACGGATATAATCATTACTGTCTCCAACAGACATGCCAAATTTAGGTATATATTTATCAGAAATTCTATACTCTTCATTAAAAGCATTAATTATGCCTCTTGTTAGCCAATATGCAATTGGCATTCCCGGTATCTTGGAAAAATTTACTTTTTTTATGGAATATTCATTCTCTTTCATTAAAAAAACATTTTCTTTTTCTTTCTGGCTCTTATACTCTATTAGACGAACAAATTTAGATTTGTAGTTTTCAATATTCCTTTTATCTAAAACAAACGCTGTTGTCTGAACAACCTCTCCGCCTATTTCTTCAAATGCTCTCGCCCCAAGATGTGCCATATTTATTATATCATTTTGTAAGAGTTTCACACGTAACTTTTCATAACTTGATAAAAACATCCATGAATGCTGTGTAATCATTGTTTGATAACAGTTATCCTTTGTGTATTGATTGCATTTTTCAATAAACACAGCAAATAGATCGCTCTTGCTTTCCGGGTAATTCTTTTTAACATAGTCAGAAACTTTAACATTCATCCCTTTACTGCCCATATACGGCGGATTGGTACAAACCACATCATACTTACCGCTCATAATCCTTGCCTGTTTAATAAGCAGCGGAAATTTTTCCAATATAATTTCTTTGTGTTTTAAATCATATACCCTTGCATCTTCATTTCTTATTTCTTCAATTCTGCTTTCAACCGCATCAAAATCAACTTTATTTACATCCAAAATTGAGCCGTATTCCTTGGCGTCATCAAAAGCCTCGATTAAATATTCGGCGTCTTTTCTTAATTCAGCATTTTCTCCGGCAAAATAGTCTATGGCTTCCTTAGGTATACTATTGCTTTCCTGTATGGAGCAAACATTCAAATTGACTTTATTTCTGAATATTCTCCTGTTTTTGCTCCTTGCCTTCATCATAAGTGCAAAGGACGCCAACTGCCCTGCCCTGTCGTCTATGTCAAGGCCGTATAAATTTTTCTCCAGTATTAACCGGGGGATATCTCTTTCGGAATAGTTTGCTTTCATGTAAATGTCATACAATACGTCAAAGGCATAAACCAAAATATGTCCGCTGCCGCAGGCAGGGTCAAGAACCTTGATATCTTCCGGAGTTAAGTTTGGATTTTTTAGCCGGTCTAATTTTTCCCTGACTTCCTGCTCCTGCTCCGCTTCCTCTAAATAATATTCCCAGTTTTCCTTTAATTCTTTATCGGGATGTGATTCCAGCCATAACCTGCCCAATGAATTTTCTACCATGTACTTGACAATCCATTTCGGCGTAAATAACTGGGTTGCAGCGGGAATATTTTCTTTTGTGATTTTTTTGTTTTTCTTTAAATCCGCGAAAACCTCATCTTTTTTCTCTGATATATAGTATTGGTACATCCACCCTATAATTTCAACCTGGTCCTTATAATCATCTTCATTAACAAAATTCACCAAATCCCTTATTACAGAGTTTTCCGCCAATAAATTGTCGGGCAGAAGAAGCTCCGTATAGTCGGATATTTCCTCAAATACCATGGGCATGATTTTGCCTAGTTGGTTGCATTGTTTGACCAAGAGATATCTGAACAAATCGTCTGTATCATTAGCGTCCATCAGTCTGTTTATTATCTCTGTATGTTCTTCATATTCTTCAGGTTTTAAGTCAAAGTCTATATTTAACGCCTCCCTTATAATATCCGGCTCTGTTTTGCCTTCTTCTTCGGAAGACAAAACTCTCACACCGGAGGGCAGGTAATCATTAACCTCCATAAATCGAAGGGCGACAAACCTGTTGAACCATGTGTATGCAACTTCTTCTATAACCTGCTCATAGCCTTTTTCTTTTATCTTGGCAATCAGTTTTTCTCTTTGCTTAATCTCATATTTTTTATATATTTTGCCGTTATTTAAACCCTGAACCCTGAATCCTCCTTCAAAGGTTTCGATTTCTTTAATTTCTTTATTTGTTATACCCAGTTCGTACATTTTCTGGGTAACATCTTCTATAAGTTTGTTCCTTGCTCTTACAGCAAAGTTTTTTACAGCGGACTTGTTCATGCCTGTCTCCCTCTAAATCAATTTGAGTTTTGTGTTCTCTTTCAGTTGTTCTTTCAGAGTATTTCTTATTTGTTCAACAACTTCGTCAATATCAGATTCCGTCTCGATTGTTTTTGCGCCGTGAAGTACATTGGCAATGCTGATATTTACGGTTTTCTTGAGAATATACACGCCTTCTCCGCCGGAAACTGTTTCCACACCCGTATCCGCATGGGGCCTTCTCTTTATTTTTTCTTTGTCTATTTCATCAAAACAGCGTATTTTAATCCTGTCGGATTCTTCCTTCATGGCAATTGCCTCATAGAAATTGTTGGCACTATCCAGACGGTTCAGCAGATTATTAAATTTCTCCATGAATCTTGGCCGTAATTCATCCTTAAAATCATATTTATCAAGTTCATCAAGAACCTTCCTGAAATCACTTTCGATTACATCTCTCACCGGTTTGCATTCTACTTCAAGCAACTTAACGAACCTGTCCACAAACTCATCAATTAAAGCCGGCAGTCTGTGGATTTGCGAATAGGGTTCTTTTGATTTAACTATACTTTGAATTTCTTCAACAATTTTGATTGTATCCCTGTCTATAACATACGTCCTGTTCTTTTCATAAATTTCAAGTTTGCCAACTGCTTTGTCAAACTGCTCTCTTTGATTCTTGAAAAATTTTTTAACGTCAAAAACATCCTCTTCATATTTGAGTAAATCATCTTTTAATTCATATAATTTTTCATAAAATTCTTTAGTATCTTTTATTTTGATTATTTCCTCAAACAATTTTTCACCGTTTTCCAGAATCTCTTTGCCCGGATACGACCTGTTACCTCTATATTCCTCAATTAAAAATTTAATACCGTAATCTTTTGTATCTCTGATGCTTTTAGTGAGTTCGCTTTTGCAAGAATCCTTAAATATCTCCATCAGGCCGTCTTCGTCATTTGGCATTGATGTCTGACCGAACAGTTCTTTTGCCAGCTCCTTAACGTTGTTAATATATTTCGCAGGCGTCTTCGTCCTTTTTTTCACAACTAATCTGTCCTGATTATTTTTCTTTGCCAGGTAATTAATTAAATCCTTGTCATGAATATTCAAGTATTCGACACCCAATTGCAATTTTATTTCCTGCATCCTGAACAATCTCAGCACAATACCTGTTATATCCAACTCTTTCCATCCGTAAGGAGCCTTTGAATAGAGTGATATAATTGATTTTATTGTCATTGGAATGTTTTTTTCAGTATTTCTTTCTATATATACATTGACTTCATCTAACGCCAGCTTGTTTGGGACATCATCTGTCAGTTTCATCTGCATGTCATTATCTGTTAATATATCATACAAATCTTTATTGGATTCGGCAAAAGTATTAATATAGTTTAACTTTCTGTACACGCCCTCAACAAGAAGTTTAAAGCCTTCATTAATTCTTTCCATTGGATGTTTAGCCTTAATATCCAATTTTTGTGAATTAGCGTAAAAATCCGCTGATTTTATTGCTTCTGTCAACAAACTCCTGACTCTTTCCTTCCTTTCTTCAACTTCTCTTCCTTTTCTTATCTTTATTTCCTCTATTTCCGCGGTAGCCTTGGTTCCGCTTTTTCTGAGCATATATGTCTGAATTTTTAATATTTCTTCCATCTCTTCCAGGTATGTTGTATCCATGGGAAGTTTTATTATTAAATTATTTTCTCTTGAGGCCATTAATTTTAATTCCTGCCCGTTAAGTTCTACCCCCGTATCATAATATGGAGTTATAACTTTCATGCCTATTTCATACTTCTGCACAGACAGCAGTCTGTCATCAATTATTTTATTGAAATCGAAGAAATATCTTGCATTGTATCTGTATTTTTTTTCATCGTATATGTCATCAAATATATATTCGCCGATCTTTAATGTGGTTTCGCCCATGTCAACGGCTATATTCCTGATTTCTTTGTTTATATCCTGCTCTTCATTTGTAAGGAAAATATACTCATTTCCGTTTTTCTGTATAAGGGTTTCCTTTAACAGCCTCTTTAATGATTCTTCTATTTGCTTTTTAAGTTCTATTTTATCCTCATCTATGTTCTTGACCATTAATGTTGCAAGGTTTTCAATGTTGGAAGGCATCTCTTTCACATATTTTACTAAAAACAGCAACTTCAGTACTTCAACATCACTTTTTTCAAGATTATCATTGCGTTCCGCTCTTGATATAACTGTTTGTATATTTGAATCCAGAAATGCTTCAACCGTATCGTAAAATGCCGAAAACGGAATTAATGCACCTGTTTCCAAAGCGCCGTAGGCTACGGCAGACTCCTGAAAGGCACTGAGCAAAGATCTTTCCCCTTCCGACAGGTGTTTTCCGCTTGCACCGTGAAGCCTTATTCCTGTAAATACCGATTGCAGCAAATTGAACTGATACGGTATAAACGGATATACTTGGGTAAAGTCGTCTTCCGTCTTATATGCTTTCATTTCCGGTGTATCCGCCGAAAATGTAATAAGGTTCTTCAGTATTGATTCTTTATCCTGATACAGAAGTTTTAAGGTTTCCTCAGCAGCAGTATTTTTCTTGAGAATTCTTTCCTTTATTACTTCGTCCACATTGGCGGAGGACAGGTTGAGTCTTGTGTTGAACCGACCCTGTATTTTTGAAAAGTCATTTCCTTTGACTTTTGTGATTGAATCTATGTCCTGCTGGGATGTAACGATAACCCATGCTCTCCCGCCGCAATATGTCCCCAAATCTTCCACAACGGTCTGCAAATTAAGCATCAATTTAACGTCATCACCTATGTATTGCCCCATTTCGTCTACTAAGAAAACCACATGATGGTTTCTGCCTTTGGACTCTATGTATTCCTTTACAAGATTGGCGAATTTCTCTATGCTTAAAGTATAATTTTCCTCCGCCTTCTCGTACCAGTTCCTTGCGGACTCTTCACTCATCTTTGTTGTTTCAGCCAATGCCTTTACAATATTATCTTCTTCAAAATAAAAATCTTCTCTTGAATCCTCCCATTTATTTCCGGACAGTTCTGCAAATTTTTCTTTAAATTTTTCATAGGAATTATCCTTTATCATCTGCCTCTCAAGTTCAGCAACCCAAGGAAGAGCGGCACTGAGTCCCTGCATTTCATTGAAGACTTTCATGAATACCTTAACAATTGCGTCCTTGTTTGATTTTGATGTAGAATCGGATTTGGAGTCAATATTGAACAGAATAACATCAGCACTTATATCACCTGCGGCCTTTATATCCGCAAGCACCGAAGGGTCTTTGATTTTATCGTTAAAATAGTTAATCGCTTTATTGCTTTCAACTTCTTTATTTTCCAAGAGATATGACAGTATTTTCAGGAAGTGTGATTTACCGCTTCCGAAAAATCCTGAAATCCAGACTCCCATTTTATCTGTATATGAGTTTATGCCTTTTCTGTAGGCTTCAAAAAAATTATCGAAATGTTTGGACAATTCCCTCGTTACAACATATTCCTCAAGTTCCTGTCTGACATTATAATCGTCTTCTTGTCCGATTTTAATAACGCCTTTGATATCTCTTTCAATGTCCTTATAAAACATCTTTTTTAATTGCATAGTAATCCCCTCTCGTTAACTCTCTATTAATTTGAATGCTCTATAATAATTATCATCTTTTATTTCGTCAAATAACTTAAGTTCAAGCCCGTCATACATTCCAGGGAAGAACATAATCACCGGAACATCATCAATAACGCAGTGCAGCGAGTTCAATACCGTATGGGACCTTATTACGGGCCACGCTTTGCCAACCCCTGTAATGAAAACTATAGTACCTTTTTCCGTTCTGCTGCTTATATATTCCACTGCCATATCATTTTTCTGGGTAAGCCTAAGTGTCTTTTTAACAGCATTGATTATATATTCCGTGCCCTTTTCTTTTTCCATCTCAAATATCTTGTCCAGATATCCCTTATCCTGAAGAATTTCCAATGTTATTTCATAAAGGTCAAATTCCTTGATTTTAAAGCCGTAGTCGTCACTGTTTATTTTATCTTTTAAGAACTTGATATGATTTCTGACAATCAACTCGTCAGCCGGATTATAATCAAAGATATAGTATCCTATTTCATTTCCCAGGCCCTTATTTTCCCTGAAACGTTTTTCCTGAATCTTGGGAAGGATCTTGTCTAATCTTTCATATATGTCCATATACTTCTCCTGATAACACCTCTAAGTATGCAGTATCGCCTATATCTTTCAAATGCTTGGCAACTTCCGCCTCTATTATCTGAGGGATAATTTGTACTTCTCTTTTTACTTTCTTTATAAATCCTGCCTCTGTTAAAATTCTCTTATATACCTGCCCCAGTTTATAAAATGTGTAATCTGTCCATGAAGAGATTTTTTCATCCTGCTCCGCTTTTCTCCTGAAAAAAATATCAAAGTCATTATCTTTTAAAATATAGTCTTTTAAGATAATTTTTTCTTTATATACTTCTTTCATAAATTCAAAAAACAACCTGTCTGTTTTAAGAATGCTGTAGAAAGCCAATTGCTTGCTTGTCTGCAGGTTGCCGCTAATTATTTTGTCTAATATATATTCGTCCAATATTTTAATTCTGTTAATCACAGTTGAAGCAATTTCTCTTTTCCTTGCTTCCGTTGTAACTGCAAATATATTTTCCTTTACTGCTTTATATTTTATATCATTATCGTTCAATCCCTGAATTTTCAAGGCTGATGCTTTTTTCAACTCTAAATATAAGTATGGCCTTGATTTTAATATTGATGTATACTCTAACATAATTTGCCATCGCTCCTCTTAAAATGGTCCACTTCTTATATTATAACATTAACAATACTGATTGTCTTTACTTTTTTATCATCTCCGCTAAAAACTGATATTTGGCTAAATTTAGAAAAATTGCTTAATTAAATTTATTGTGGTATCGAATTGTTCCAAACCTTATACTCCCTCTTTCTTTAGCATTATTTTTTAATCTACTTTCACAATTATACCATTAATTTATGTTATTTAGCAATTTTTAATAATTAAACCTTCAAATACATAATCACATTTATTATTTTATAACCTATTAATCTTTAATCCTTAAAACTTTTCCTTATCTATGTATACTTACAAAAAACTCTTCCGAAAAAACTCACTTATCCACGGCCCTTTCACCCATTCCCCCAACTCTCTTCCATTCATTTTTCCATTCAATTTCGATTTTTTCAGTTACAAAAAAAGTCGTCCGGAAAAAGCACCATTTTCTGTATCCTTTATTTCAAAAAAGTACATCAAAAATTTACAATAAAGTCCTCCGAAAAAGAGCAAATACAGGAATAAGTATGCGGTCGGTTAGGGTTAAGTATTTAGGTATGAGAAATTAAAAGATTGCCTTAAGTATCAAAGAAAAATTTCAATATCATTTTCCATTTTGTTTTCCATTCAAAATAAAAAATCATGTATAAACCGGAAATTTATCCGCCTAGATACATGATTTTTTAGGACAACTTTATTGTCATTCGGACGAGTTTATTGTGAGTGTACACATACAACAAATTTAAATACGTCCACTATTCAACTGTAACAGATTTAGCAAGGTTTCGCGGTTTATCTATGTCACAGCCTTTTATAAGAGCTGAATAATAGGCAAGGTATTGAGCCGGAATTATTGCCGCCAAAGGTGACAAAAGCTCGTTTACATCGTCTATTACAATGTCATCTGTTTCCTGGCTGAGCCTGCGCATGGATATTGTCATTGTTGCGGCGCCCCTTGCTTTAACTTCTTTTATATTGCTTCTTGTGTTAAGGTTTATGTTCTCCTGTGTTATTACCGCTATAACAGGAGTATTCTGCTCAATCAGGGCAATGGTTCCGTGCTTCAGCTCACCTGCGGCAAATCCCTCGGTTTGTATATATGAAATTTCTTTTAGCTTCAGGGCAGCCTCAAGGCATATATAGTAATCCATGCTCCTTCCTATATAGAAGCAGTTTCTGCTGCCTGCAAGGTATTTCCCCGCAAGAGCCATGTATTTATCTTTAGCATCACAAAGAGTCTCCATGGTGTATGCAATTTTGCTTAATTCTTTAAAGATATCAATATTTATTTTATTATCGGTCATGGCGGCCAATATTGCAAGCACGGCAATCTGAGCAGTGTATGCTTTTGTAGAGGCTACTGCTATTTCAGGTCCTGCATACAAAAGCAACGTATTGTCAGCTTCTCTTGATAGCGTTGAACCCTTTACATTGGTTAATGTCAGTGTTTTATATCCCATTTCTTTTACTTTCACAAGGACAGCCCTGCAGTCTGCAGTTTCACCACTTTGAGACACGAACATAAACAGGGGTTTTTTGCTCAGAATGGGCATATTATATATAAATTCGCTTGCTATTATAACCTCTGTAGGCTTATGGGCAATTTTTTCAAAAAATTGCTTACCTATAAGTCCGGCATGGTAGCTGGTGCCGCATGCTATAATATATAATTTGTCGCATTTCCTCACATCTTCTACAATTTTAGGCTCAATATACATATTACCGTCAGCATCTGAATATTCTGACATGATTTTTCTTATTACAAATGGCTGTTCTTCTATTTCTTTCATCATATAATGAGGATAAGGACCCTTTTCCGTATCAGCGGCATTTATATCTGCTCTATACGGTTCTCGTGAAACTTTATTTCCGTATATAGTGTAAATATTTATACTGTCTCTTGTGATTTTCAAGAATTCCTTATCATTAATTTCATAAAACATATTTGTGTAATTTATCATAGCCATGGCGTCGCTACCAATCATATTGAAGCCTTCGCCTTTTCCTGCCAAGAGCGGTGTTTTATTTTTAGCAGCATACAATGTATTCATATCTTCTTTATCTATTATTGCAAGAGCATATGAACCGTTCAACTCGCTCATAGTGTGTCGTATGGCAAGTTCAACCGACTCCCCGTCTTTAACAAATTTTTCGATTAACTGGACTATGACTTCTGAATCCGTATCGCTGATAAATTTTGTTCCGTTTAAATATTTACGTCTTAATTCTTCATAATTTTCAATTATACCATTATGCACCAGAGTAAATCTTTTAGAACTGCTCTGATGGGGATGTGAATTTATTTTATTGGGTACTCCATGAGTGGCCCATCTTGTATGGCCTATTCCCAGTGTTCCGGTAATACTACTATCTATACATTCTCTCAAGTTGGATATTCTGCCCTTTTCCTTGCATATATACACATCGTTATCGCCGGCAATTGCAATTCCAGCTGAATCATAACCTCTATATTCAAGTTTTTCCAATCCGCCTATAATTATTTCTTTCACATCTTCATATCCTATATAGCCTACTATTCCGCACATATCAATTCTCCATTCTTTTATTTTAATAATCTTTGTTAATAATTGCCTGATATTTTATTCAAGCATTACAAAGCAGCCTATCAAATCAACATATTATTTAACCTTGCATTGCTGCGGCCATTTCCATGTTTTCATGGTTTTCATATATAAAACAATACATAATAAAACCATGGCCTAATGAAAAATGTCAATTTGACAAGTTTTTATTTAATTTAAAATTAACATCACGGGAATTGCAAACCTGACAGATATTATTTTATTAAAGATATGAGCTATTTGGTTTTTTTTGTCACGTAAGTCACCTTACGTATTTGTAAAACCATATCGATGTAGCCTCACCGCAGAGCATCCGCCGAATTTTCGATAACTCTGTCCTCGTCTACTTTTAAGTTCTGGCGCTATAATATTACTTCGGATTTGCTTCCCTCAACATCTCCTTTCCTAAACTTATTATTTACTTATTATTAATTTATGAAATTAAATATAAATTGCTACTTTAGTTTTACATTCTAACACATATTTGTAAAATAGTATAGTAATTCTTTTTTTATATTTGGCAGGTTATAAAAAATTAAATGAAACATTTATTTGTATTAAAATGTTAATTTTAATACAAAGTGTAGTAAAAAAAACATAAAATATAAATAATTTATATGTAGGAATTTAAATTATTTAGTGTTATACTAAGAATATGATTGTTACCCAAAATCTTATATATTTAAATCACATAAAATAATTATTGATTTCGTGATCTGATTCGCCAATTTATATGTTGTTGCCACTTACTATGGCCACTCAATAAATCGGATATTCATTGTGTTTTTATAGCTGAGATTTTTTTATCATGGTAGCCGAAGAATTGAGTAGTCACAAACAAAATGAATTATACAATTTTTTGCCAACAAATTAACAATATAACAATATATTGATAAATTACGGAATTCATTTTGGGTTTATAGTCATAATATTGACTGAAGGAGGAGAAAAATTTGTAAAACAAGTAATCTTGTTTCAAGCACACAAAACGAATTATTTCAAATTCAAAGAAAAACAAAGGGAAACAAGGTTAAAATAACTTTTCGGTTTATTTATGTAGTTGGCGAGGGAAAACGTTGCATTTTCCCCTGATACATTTAAATATAGCCAAAAGTTATAATCAATTAAAATTAAAATTCCCAAAGTAAAAGCCCAAAAGGAGGAAATGAAGAAAGTATGGAAAAGAAGTATTTAAGCGATATAGAAATCGCGCAGCAAACAAAAATGGAAGAGATTAATAAAATAGCTGAAAAAATTGGCATACCTGATAAATATGTGGAAAATTACGGTAAATACAAAGCCAAAATAGATTACAGATATCTGCAGAATGAATTAAAAGATAACAAAGACGCAAAGCTTGTACTTGTAACTGCTATTAACCCAACACCTGCTGGAGAAGGAAAAACAACAACAACTATAGGCTTAGGTGATGCTCTCACCAAACTTGGCAAAAAAACCATACTGGCACTTCGTGAACCGTCATTAGGGCCAGTATTTGGAATCAAAGGCGGCGCAGCAGGCGGCGGATATGCACAAGTTGTTCCCATGGAAGATATAAATCTTCATTTTACGGGAGATTTCCATGCTATAGGAGCTGCTAACAATTTATTGGCAGCCATGCTTGACAACCACATACAACAGGGAAATGAGCTTAATATAGACACAAGAAGGGTTGTCTGGAGAAGAGCTGTAGATATGAATGACAGGCAGCTGAGACACATTGTAGACGGCCTTGGAGGAAAAGCTGACGGCGTAGTCAGAGAAGATGGCTTTGATATTACAGTTGCATCGGAAATAATGGCAATATTCTGTTTATCCAAAGACATTATTGACCTTAAGGAAAACATATCACGCATAATAGTTGCTTATACAAGAGATGGCAAACCTGTAACGGCAGGCGACCTAAAAGCTCAAGGTGCTATGGCGGCTCTTCTTAAGGATGCGCTGAAACCAAACTTAGTTCAAACATTGGAAAAAACTCCTTCCTTTGTTCACGGCGGTCCTTTCGCAAATATAGCTCATGGGTGCAACAGTGTTATTGCAACCAATATGGCATGTAAAATCGGTGATTACGTAATAACGGAAGCAGGTTTCGGTGCCGATCTTGGAGCCGAAAAATTCCTTGATATAAAATGCCGTAAAACCGGATTGAACCCAAATGCAGTTGTAATAGTTGCTACTATAAGAGCATTAAAATATAACGGCGGAGTTCCAAAAAATGATTTAAACAATGAAAATCTTGAAGCACTTGAAAAAGGAATACCTAATTTATTAAAACACGTTGAAAATATTACTCAGGTATATAAGCTTCCTGCAGTAGTAGCTATTAATAAATTCCCTACAGATACCCAAAAAGAATTGACCCTTGTAGAAGAAAAGTGCAAAGAATTAGGAGTAAACGCAGTACTTTCAGAGGTATGGGAAAAAGGCAGCGAAGGCGGAATGGAACTTGCAAAAGAAGTTTTAAAACTTACTGAAAAACAGAGCAAACTTGAATTCTCTTATGACCTGAATATGTCTATAGAAGAAAAAATAAATGCTATTGCAACAAAAATTTACGGAGCGGACTCTGTTGACTTTACCGCAAAAGCAAGTAAGGAAATTAAAAATTTTGAGAAATTGGGATTTGGAAACCTTCCCATATGCATAGCTAAAACTCAATATTCCCTGACCGATGATCCTACAATATTAGGAAGGCCAAAAGGATTTAAAATAACAGTTAGGGATTTGACAATATCTGCAGGAGCAGGATTTATTGTGGCACTCACAGGTGAAATAATGAAGATGCCCGGTCTTCCAAAGGTACCGGCTGCAGAAAAGATTGATGTTGATGCTGACGGAGTAATAAAGGGATTGTTCTAATAACTTTTTATAAATTTATAGAATAGATAACTTAAAATTGCTTAAACGTATTAAATGTAAGGAGAAATCAACATGAATTCTATTTCATTGACACCTAATGAAACCATAGATTCATTAATGCAATCTGCATTAAAAAAAGTATCTTACAGCGTATCACAAAGAATGTTGCTTGGAATAATGGCAGGTATGTATATTGCCTTTGGCTCACAAGGATTTATTGTTATGTATGGAAATCCACTTTTAAGAGCTGCGGTTTTCCCGGTTGGATTGATGCTGATTGTCCTGCTGGGAGGAGAATTGTTCACAGGTAACTGCCTTATGACATTTGCACTAATTCATAAAAAAATAGATGCAAAAAGTTATACTTTTTCCTTATTACAGGTTTTGGCAGCAAATCTTATTGGATCCTTAGCTGCAGTGCTGATTCTATATTTCGGCGGAGTATACAACAACCCGGAATTTGCCGAATCAGCAGCAAAAGTTGCAAATGCAAAGGTAAACTTGACCTTTGTAGAGGTTTTGCTCCGTGGCATTTTCTGTAATATCCTTGTAACTGCAGGGGTTTGGATTTCCACAATGTCAAAAAATGTAACCGGGAAAATTTTAGGATGCTGGTTTACCGTAATGCTGTTTGTTTTAAGCGGTTACGAACACAGCGTCGCAAATATGTTTTTCCTTCCGTTAGGAGCAATGATTGATCCATCTATAACCATAGCAAAAATACTGCACAATTTAATTCCTGCCATAATAGGAAACTATATAGGAGGAGGAATTATCGTGCCTTTTGTTTACAACAAAGCCTATAAATCGAAAACGAAAGATATTAAAGATATTAAAGATATTAATGATAATAAAGTACAAAGTGAGGTGAATTAGATGCTTACCCAGCTCTCCTGCAGGGATTTTGCCGCCATACTGGCTGCCAAAAAATCCGTTCCGGGCGGAGGAGGCGCCGCTGCTTTAGTTTCAGCCCTCGGAACCGCTTTAAATACTATGGTTGCTAATTTTTCTATAGGCAAGAAAAAATTTATCAACAACAAAGAACAACATGAAGATTTAATTAAAAGAGGTACCGAACTTAGGGAAAAATTAGTTAATCTGGTAGACAAGGATGCCGAATGTTTTGAACCATTATCTAAAGCATATGCAATGCCCTCGTCTACCCAGGAAGAAAAAAATAAAAAAGAAGAAGTAATGCAAAAATGTTTAAAAAACGCCTGTTCTGCACCTATGAAAACATTATTTAACACCTATGATGCAATTATGCTGCATAAGGAGATACAAGATATATCTTCAAAAAATATAATAAGCGACGTGGGTGTAGGAGTACAGTTTCTTAAAGCGGGACTTAACAGCGCTTATTTAAATGTACTTATAAACTTAAATTCAATAACCGACGAAAAATACGTGCTTGAGCAAAAAGAAAAAGCTGAAAGGCTTCTTTCCGAAGGTATAAAAACGGCAGATGAAGTATACGACAAAGTTGTAAAAATTCTGAGCTGACAGCTGACGTGTAAACGAATTTATGCAGCATATAAAATAAAATTTATCACGGAGGCAATATATGACAGAAACATTAAGATTAACAGGAAAACCTGTAGCTGATTCACTAAAGGAAAAAATTAAAACAAGAGTTTCGAACCTTAATAAAAAAGGTATTGTACCAACACTGAAAATCATAAGAGTAGGAAAAAGAGAAGATGATATTTCTTATGAAAAAAGTATATTAAAAAATTGTAAAGCACTTGGAATAAAGGGAATTGTTGAAGAGCTTGACCAGAACGTCACAATGAAAGAGCTGACCAAAACAATTGAGGCTGCCAATAATGATGTTAATATTCACGGAATTATGCTATTCAGACCCTTGCCAAAGCATTTAAACCAGGACATTTTATCAAATGCCATAAATCCGCAAAAAGATGTGGACTGCATGTCGCCGGCCAACCTTGAAAAGATTTTTACCAGCAAAAACGCAATTTTTGCACCTTGCACACCAAAAGCAGTTGTAGAAATGCTCAAATTTTACAAGGTACCTTTGATCGGTGCAAATATAGCTGTCGCCGGAAGAAGCCTTGTTGTAGGAAAGCCTCTGGCTATGCTATTATTAAATGAAAACGCAACAGTAACTATTTGCCATTCCAAGACCAAAAATATGAAAAAAATAACATCCGAAGCTGATGTAGTTGTAGCGGCTATAGGAAAGGCAAAATTCATGAATGGAGACTTTTTTACAGAATCATCTGTAGTAATTGATGTAGGTATAAACGATGACGGTTCAGGAAAGATGTGCGGAGATGTAGATTACGATGATACGTTCGGTAAAGTAAAAGCTTTGAATCCTGCAATGGGAGGAATAGGAGCAATAACAACCGCTATACTCATGGACCAGACAGTTGAAGCTTGTGAAATATTGACTGCTTAAAATAAGAATAAATTAAAAAGTACAATAAATAAAATTATATTTAATATAATAGCAGTGCCCATCGCACTGCTGAATAAACGGAGGTTAAAATGAAAGTATCAGAAATTATGAAAAAAAGAATGAGTTTCTCCTTTGAGGTATTTCCGCCCAAATTAGATAAGCCAATGGAACCCCTGCTCAACACACTGGAGCACCTGTATGAATACAGGCCTGATTTCATCAGCTGCACCTATGGAGCCGGAGGCACAAATGCAGGCCGAAACAAGGAAGTAATCAAATCAATAAAAGACAGCGGAAAAACTATACCTGTTACTCATTTCACCTGCATAGGCAATAAAAAGGATTTTATAAAGGAAACTATACAGTCATACGTAGATATGGGAATAAACCACATATTGGCATTGCGCGGAGACTTCCCCCAAGGATGGGCTGAAACAAGGGGCGACTTCAATTATGCAAATGAGCTGGTTGAATTCATCAGGACAAATTTCCCTGACATGTGCATTGCTATTTCCGGAGATCCAGAAAAACATATTCAGGCAAGTACTCTCGAGGAAGATATTGCTCATATCAGAGCAAAACAGGACGCAGGAGGAGATTACATAATGACCCAGCTGTGCTATGATGTGGATCAATATGAAAGATGGGTTGAAAAGCTCAGGAAAGCCGGCGTTACACTTCCTATTGATGTAGGAGTTATGCCTGTGCTTTCAAAGGATCCTACAATTCGTATGACTGTGTCTAACGGCTGCTCAATTCCAAAAGAACTAGCTGCTATAATCGGAAAATACGGTGATAACCCGGAGGACTACAAAAAAGCAGGCAAAGAATACACTGTTAAATTGATTTATCGTTATATGAATGCAGGAATAAACGGCCTTCACATCTATGCTTTAAACAAATGGAAGGATGTTTCTGATATTATAAATGATGCAGGAATAAGAAATTTAAATTTATAAAATAAACAATATTTATAATTTGTAGAAATACGTAATTTAAGCCGTAGATAATATTTGCGGCCGTATACCCTTGAAAGGAGAAAGTATGAGCAAAATCAAAGTTGTTTTTAACAAAGAAAAAATAATTTTTGTAGAGAAAGGCACAACCCTCTTAGAGGCTGAGCGCGAAGCAGGGCTAAAGCCTGATTCTCCATGCGGCGGCCAAGGAAAATGCGGTAAATGCAAAGTTAAAATTATTTGCGGCTCTCATGTTTCTGAAAACCTGGCATGCCAGGTTACGGTTACTGAAAATATGGAAGTGGAAACATTAAGTCAAGAAACCGAACATAAAATACTAACCGAGGGTAACTACCGAATGACGGATGTTCAGCCCGGAATCCCGGCACTGCCCAATAAAGAAAATGCAAAAACAACCTGTGCATTGGCAGCCTTTGATGTGGGAACAACAACAATTGCCGCCTACCTGCTGGATGCTTATGACGGCAAAATACTAGCAATAGGCAGTATACTCAATCCCCAGTCCGAATACGCAGCCGATGTAATAGGAAGATGTAATTATGAACTGAAGCATGAAAACAACCACCTTTGCAAAATAGTACGCAAGGCTATTAATCAACTCATTAAAGAGCTTTCTGAAAAAGCTGGAATCAAGACCAAAGACATATATGGCATTTCCTTCGCAGGGAATACTGCTATGCACCATCTTTTTCTCGGATTATCGACCGCAAAACTGGTGGTTGCTCCATATGTGCCGGCCATTCTTAAAGAGCATGTTTATAAGGCATGTGACTACGGGATTAACATTCATCCCGAAGGAATACTTCGTGTCTTGCCGATCATAGGCAGTTTTGTGGGAGCAGATACTGCCGCCTGCCTTTTAGCTACTGAATTTGACAAACTTGACAAATTAACTCTTATGGTTGACATAGGAACTAATGGAGAAATTGTCCTCGGAAACAGTGAACGCATAGTGGCCTGCTCCACTGCTGCAGGTCCGGCCTTTGAAGGAGCTAAAATTACATTTGGAATGCGTGGCGCCGCTGGAGCAATAGACCATGTAATATGGGAAAATGGCCGGATGAAATATACCGTAATTGATAATAAAGAACCCATAGGTATCTGCGGTTCTGGACTTTTAGATGCTATTTCCGTCATGCTGAATCAAAAGATCATTAAACCTTCTGGATATCTGAAAGAATCACCTTATTATTTGACAGAGAAAATTTATATAAGTCAAAAGGATATTCGTGAACTTCAGCTGGCTAAATCGGCTATTGCTGCAGGGATCCGACTGCTCTGCCTTAAAATGAGTGTTGAGGTTACGGATATTGACCGTGTTCTCATAGCAGGAGCATTTGGAAACTATATGTCTCCGGCCAGCGCATGTACCATAGGCCTTATTCCAAAAGAACTGCAGGATAAAATAATCGGAATCGGGAATGCAGCCGGAGAAGGTGCAAAACTGGCCATAATTAATGAAAAAGAATTTATCAGGGCGGCAGAAATCGCTGAAAAAGCAGAATTCATAGAATTAGCTTTCCTGCCGGAATTTCAGGATGTATTTATAGAACAGATGGAATTTCCCGAACAAGATTCCACAACTCAGGAAGAATAATATATAATAAACATTATTAAAAAGAGGTATAGCATGAAAGATAATACATTGTTAAAGGCTGCAGCAGAAATCGGTTTTGATTATTATACCATATTGGATGTCAAAACTGTGCATCTGATGCCGGAAGTACGTAAAATGTGCCAGGCAAATACCTGCGGAATGTACAATAAAAATTGGGCATGCCCCCCTGGCTGTGGAACTTTGGAAGAATGTACGGAAAGGATATCCAAATTTAAAACAGGTATTATAGTTCAATCTGTAGGTAAAGTGGAAGACAGTTTTGATATTGACAGCATGTTAGAAATAGAAAAACTACATAAAAAAAGATTCGCAGATTTATTGGATTTACTGAAACCAAAGTATAAGGACATTCTTCCTCTTGGTGCCGGAGCATGTACTATTTGCAAAAAATGTACATATCCTGATAAGCCTTGCCGTTTCCCGGGCAAGGCTATTTCCTCAATGGAGTCCTACGGTATACTGGTAAGCCAAATTTGTCAGGATAATGGAATTTCATATTATTATGGGAAAAATACTATATCGTATACAGGTTGTTTTTTACTTCTTCCATATCAAGCAGACGAAATGAAAGCATAAGATATAAAATTTCGTCAGGATCCTTAAGATCAGAACCAAGAATCTGTTTTATTTTATCTAAACGATACAGGACTGTGCTGCGGTGTATAAACAGCTGTTTTGATGTCTGCATTACGTTGCATTGGTTATCTAAATATATTCGAAGTGTTTTCATATATTCAGTTCCCTTGTCTTTATCACTTTGCTTCAGGAACAGAAGCTTCTCGTGACATATCATATATCCGGGAAGCGTTTTTGTTGCTTGCTTTAATATATAATCAAAAGAAACATCATTAAAGTTGTTAACCTGTTTTTTCGGGAATTTGCTGCTTCCGATAGATAAAGCAATGCATGCCTGAACATACTGCCTCCTAAGGCTTATATGCCCTTCCATAGTACGGCTGACTCCAACATTTAAATAGTTTTCATCTGTAAAACGATCCAAACGTTTTAACATTTCATCTCTGGTAAGCTGTGAAAGAGTCATATCAACAAAAACTACTATATTTTCATTATACGGAAAGGCACAGCAATTGCTGAACATACTGCTCAAATAATAAATTATAGGATTGTAGGTAAAATTTCGCTTGTCCAATTCTGTCATCTCAAGATAAAAGCATGTATACTCATGCTGCGGGCTCCATCCCAAAACATCAAGCTTTTGACTTATCTGCAAATAATCCGCTGTTTTATCAGTTAAAATGCTTTTAAAAATTTTGTAAAGAGCTTTATTAGAATGATAAAAACCCTTTACCATGTTATGGCTTAACATGTTTTCCAATATAATAGGCGGCTCTATATTATACCATCCTCCGGGATAATAGCTGTTATTATTAAGTACATGTTCTATCAAAAATGCCATAAATTCTAGAAGAAATCCTTCACTTTTTTTAATGGGACGGCAATCTTCCAGCATCAGCAATCGATATATGGTTTTACCGTTTTGCTTTATATTTACACAAAGCGAACCCAATCCGGTTATATCCTTTGGAAAATAAAACGCTCCATCTATCTCCTTCACCTTGTAGTAAAGTTCATTGTTCTTTAAATCCGTTACAAAAGAATGAGTACTTTCCGAAGAGCCGAATATTTGTTCCTGCTGAAACGGAATGGCATATGAAGATGCTAAAATAGAAAAATCCATACCTGCTACAACAAGTGAGTTCTGCAATACAGGCATACTTATAGAAAGCATAGTTTGTATGGATTTTCCTTCAAGATAACTGTACATCAAATTCTCCTGCCACAAGTCATACATTTCAAACATTTCCTGAAGGGATGCAAATACTTCCATTACATTCCCACTAACAAGGCACATATAAGGTAATTTACTTTCAACATTGTCTCCTGCAGTTAAAATCAAGCAATTCTCAGGAAATACATCGGATTTTTTCAAATCTTTCATTGCACTTTCGTCCATAACATATACTATATAATTTTCTATTTTAATTTCCGGAGAATATAGCGACGGACGAACCAGGCACGGATCTTTTGAAAGTCCTCTTGGAGTGAAAACATCATGTGTTTTTTTTAATTGGTCAACAACAAAGGCAGCACTTAGTTTCATAATTACACCTCTTTTGTGATAATATTACAACATAATTTTATATATAATGAATATATTATTTATTCTTGCTCATAATACAAAGTGTAGTAAAAAAACCGTACAATGTCAATAGTTTGTGCATGGAATTTTGAATTTTTTTGTGCTAAAATGTTGTAAACAAACGATTACGGAGGTGTTTATTAATTTGATAATTATTGGTGAAAAAATCAACGGCTCTATACCATCTGTGGCAGAAGCAATTGCTAATCATGATTCGGATTTTATTAAGCATTTAGCTAAAATACAAACAGACTCAAATGCTTCTTACATTGATTGCTGCGCTTCAGTTGAAGAAATCAAGGAGGTTGAAACTCTGCATTGGCTGATTGACTGCATTCAGGAAGTTTCTGATTTGCCTGTCTGCGTAGACAGCCCAAGCCCCCAGATTTGTGTAGACGCACTGAAATTTTGTAAAAAAGAAGGAATAGTTAATTCTGTTTCCATGGAAAGTAATAAAACTGATATAATATTTCCGGCAATTGCAGATACCGGTTGGGGATGTATTGCTTTATTATGTGGAGAAAAAGGTATTCCTAATTCTGCAGGAAAACGCATGGAAATTTTTGAACAAATTATGATAAAGGCAAAGGAGTACGGCATTGCACCTTCCAGGCTCTACATAGATCCTCTTGTAGTAGCTTTGTCAACTGACCAGGAAGCATTATCCACTTTTACATCATGCTGTAGAGAAATAAAAGACGCTTATCCTGATATTCACATTACAAGCGGCCTGTCAAATATTTCTTTCGGCCTTCCTGCGAGAAAAAACATTAATAAAGCTTTTATGGTTTTATCTATGGAGGCAGGAATGGACAGTGCTATTGCAGATCCTACAAACAGAGATATGGTAGGAATAATTTATGCTACAGAAGCTCTGTTGCAAAATGATGAATATTGTCTGGATTATATTCACGCTTACCGAAACGGCCTTATAGGCAAAAAACCAAAAAAAGAATAAAAAATTTATTCTGAAACTATAAACAAAACAGTTATCCATTTAATTTTAGTTAATCAAGTAATATTTCAAGTAATAGTATTTTCATTAAAAAACAAAACAGGAGGTAATAAGGATGTCAAAAATTCAAGAAGTAAAATCTAAAGTAGAACAAGGCAGAACTAAAATCATCCCAGGTCTTGTACAGGAAGCACTAGATGAAGGTGATAAAGCTGAGGATATTCTTCAAGTAATGATTGATGCCATGAGTACTGTAGGAGACAAGTTTTCCGCAGGCGAAATCTTTGTCCCGGAAATGCTTGTAGCAGCAAAAGCAATGTCAAAGGGTGTTGATGTTTTGAAACCACACCTGGTATCAGGTGATACATCATCATTGGGCACCTGTATAATAGGTACAGTTGCCGGAGATTTGCATGACATAGGTAAAAATCTGGTAGCCATGATGATTGAAAGTGCCGGGTTCAAAGTAGTAGACCTTGGCGTTGATGTACCTAAGGAAAAATTCATCGAAGCTGTACAGCAGAATGATAACGTAAAGATAGTTGCTTGTTCCGGATTGTTGACAACAACAATGCCGGCTATGAAGGAAACAGTAAAAGCACTGAAAGAGTCTAAACTGCAGGGATTTAAAATAATGGTTGGAGGCGCACCAGTAACACCTGAATTTGCATCCGAAATCAATGCTGACGCATATACACCGGACGCCGGAAGCGCGGCTGTAGAAGCAAAAAAATTGGCAAGTGCTTAAGTGTTAACAAAACCCAAGGAGGTGCTGTTATGTTAACAAAAAGAGAAAATTTGCTTGAAACGATCAAAGGAGGAAATCCTGACAGGTTTGTAAATCAATATGAATTTCTTGACATCATATTGGAAATTCCAATATTAGTAACCATGGTCACACCGGGTAAAGAAATTAAGAATGAGTGGGGTATAACTTTTAGGTGGCCGGAAGGGCAGATTGGAGGCTTTCCAGTACAAGATGACGATCATATTGTACTGAAAGACATTACCCAATGGGAAAAATATGTGAAAGCACCGTCGGTCATAGTTCCTGAAGAAAAATGGAAAGCTACTATAAAACATGCAAATTCTGTGGATCGAAAGGATAAATTTGTAACAGCTTTTGTAGCACCTGGACTTTTTGAAATGACACATCATTTAATGGGTATGGAAAATGCCTTAACAAGTTTTTATGAAGAACCTGAAAAAATGCATGAATTAATTAATTACATTACAGATTATGAACTTCGTCTTGCAGAACAGATTATTAATCACATTCATCCAGATGCGATTTTCCATCATGACGACTGGGGAAGTCAAAAATCTACATTTATGGCGCCGAAGATGTTTGAAGAATTCTTCTACCCAAATTACAAGAAAATATACGGTTATTATAAAGATAACGGTGTTCAGCTCATTGTTCATCACAGTGACTGTTATGCGGCAACTTTAGTTCCTTATATGATTGATATGGGAATCGACATCTGGCAGGGAGTCATGACAACCAACAATACTCCTGAGCTCATCAAGAACTACGGCGGCAAAATTAGCTTTATGGGCGATATTGACAGCGGTGTTGTTGATTTTCCGGAATGGACTGTGGAAAATACTGCAAAGTATGTAGAAAAAGCCTGCAGAAGATGCGGAAAACATTATTTTATACCGTGCTTGACTCAGGGATTGAATTTCAGTTCTTTTCCCGGTGTTTATAACGCTGTAAGTAAAGAAATCGATAACATGAGCAAAATTATGTTCTAAACATTAAAACTGACTTAAAAATGCATACGTTCAGGATTCAGGACCTGCAATTTATAAATATATTGCCCGTGAAAATTGTAACTGCTTTCATGGGCAATATGTTTTAATTTGAGGAATCTAATTGTTAATTTGCTGGTTCCCAAACTCCAATTTTCTTTAAAGTTCCTATGGATACATCTCCGACTACTGCCAAATCTTCTGCCGTAAAATAAAAATGAACATTTTCGTTGAACAATATCTGAGATGAAGGCGGAAATTCATCATCTCCGATCCAAAATATAAAAATCAAATAAATATTATTTAAAAATTGAATTTTATAAGCAAAGTCACCTTTATTAACTTTTTCAGCATCCAGCTTTTCAAAAGCTTTTTTTAATCCTTCAGGATTATTCTTTAATACACTGGAAAGTCGCAAAATACACCTTCCATAAAAATTACCGTAATATACATTCCCGCCTTCTATCTCTCTATAGGTAATGTATTTTTTGGAGGGTTCTACTCCACTTCCGTGAATCAAATATCGCAAGATCAGGATCTTTGAATGAAAGCCTTCTAATTCAGCTCCGTCCCTGCCGTATATATCTCCGGACGGATACTTGACCGATAACTCCTGCCCCATAAGTTTTACAATTATTTCGCCTGTGTCCCTGTTGTAAATACATCCTGTGTTTTTTGCCATTGCTTCAGGTTCATAATCTTTAAATTCGTCCTTATAATGTTCATATGCTATTTTTTCACGGTCTATTTCTGAATTAATATTGCTGCCCATCTTTCACTCCTTAACCTGATATTTACATATAGAATTATTGTACACTGCACTACATATGTTCTTCCGCTTTTTGCAGCATTTCATCTGCCTGTTCCATAAACTTAACTGCTTTTTCAATATACTGCGAAGTCTCCATCTTTCCCATACCCTTAGCCTTGCTTATCCATGCACTAAAGCTGTCTTCGTGGGATTTATTATGCTCTATCCAATGTTTCAGCAGTATTTTTAATGTTTTTTCATCTTTACCTTTTTCATGGCCTAATGCATTATCCTGGTCGTGAGTGTGATTGTGCCCGTCCATGTGACAATGTTCATGGACATGAGAACAGTCTCCACCATGACTGTGATCATGCTCGTGGCTATCATTTTTAATATTCATAATGCCCTTTCTGTTGTACTATTTTAGGAATTTATGACGGCTTTTTCTCTATAAGGATTTTATTTTTTAAAAGGTCTACCTCTTTTAAAATCCCCTCCACTGTTTTTTCTTCACCTAAAATATTTGTTAAAAACCATTTATCGTCTTTTGGAATTATGTTAACCACATATTCCATAACCTTGCTTTCACCTTCCGGTGACACTAAATACGCCGTGGATTCACACAATCTTATTACCTCCTTTAATTTCTGTCAGCTGCGCTTATTAAGGCTGTCTCTAACGGTGGGAAATTTACTTATATCCGTATGCGGTAAAAAACTTGCCGATACAAATTCATCCATGTACTCTGCCTCGGCACTTAGCTCCACATAAGTCATGCTGGCAGCTATTTCTTCTAATTTATGCCTTGCATCTTCACTGATAATTGTAAGATAGCAGCCCATCAATGAACTGTTTCCTATATAGTTGATTTTACTTTGTTCTATATCGGGCAGCATTCCTATTTTAACCGCATTGTCTATATTAAGGCTGTTTCCTATACCACCTGCTATATATATTTTATCAATATCGGTAAAATCCATAGCAAGTTTATTTAAAAGGGTGGTAATTCCTGAATATATAGCTGCTTTAGCCCTTATAAAGTTGTCTACATCCACTTCTGTTATGCTAATATCCCGTTCTAAATCATACTGTTCCTTAAATGCCAGAATATATTCTCCGATCCCATGTTCATCAAATCTGATCCTATTGGTATCCAAGCCCTTTACTATTTTACCTTTTCTGTCTATAATCCCGGCAAACATCATTTCACATATAAGATCTATAATACCTGAACCGCATATTCCCAATGGGTCTTCATCTCCGATTACATCTAAACACGGTTCAAATTTATTGTCTATTGTTACTTTTTCTATAGCACCGACGGTAGCCCTCATACCGCAGCTTATCTCCCCGCCTTCAAAAGCAGGTCCCGCAGAGCAGGCACAGGTCATAAGATATTCGCTGTTGCCAAACACTATTTCTCCATTGGTCCCCAAGTCTATAAAAAGTATATTTTCCTGGGTATTCCACATCCCTGAAGCTAATACTCCTGAGGAAATATCTCCTCCTACATAACTGGCTACAGAGGGAACCAAATATATAAAGGTCTCCGGATTGATTCCTATATTAAGTTCCGAAGCCTTTATAAAAGGTGCCTTTACAAAAGCAGGTATATATGGCTCCATTCTCAAGAAGTTGGCATATACACCTAAAAATAGATGAGACATGGTAGTATTTCCCGCCGCTACGAAAGACACTACCTGATCCATTGATATGCCAGAATCCATGTACATTTTATTTAACAGAGGGTTTATGGTTTCCTGAATTATTGCACGATTGAGCTTTTCAAGCCCATTGGCCTTTGTTGAAAACATTATTCTGTTTATAACATCAGCACCATACTTCATCTGGGCATTCCCAGATGAAGTCTTCGCAATTAATTCACCATTATATAAATTAACTATACATGCCGCTACGGAAGTAGTTCCTATATCCACCGCCACTCCGTAAAGCTCATTGGTTTTATCTCCCTCTTCTACGTTAATAATTGTGGTCTTACCATTTCCTCTAGGTATATGTGTTATTGTGACTTTAAAATCTGCCTTTCTTAAAAGTTCAGGTATTTTTCTTAATATGGGAAGCCTGCAAAATACATACTTATAGCCCATCTGGTTTCTAACATGCCTTTTTAACCTTTCAAAATCAGATATATTGTCATCCAATGTAGGCAGGTCCAGCTCTAAATATTCCTTTTTTACATAAGTACCGGGCTTCATCCCGCTTCCATTAAATATGCGTTCTTTGGATTCCTGAAATATATTTTTTTCTTTGTTACCGGAAAAGTCCTCGATTTTCATACCATACATAGAAGACGACTCGGTTTCCGGTATTTCTATAACTGCATCACCTTTTATAATGCTTTGGCACGCAAGCACATATCCGTTATTCTTCTCTTCAAGAGAAATATGTCTGCTGTTTTCTGAAAGAACATTACCGCTAATTATTTTGGCCTTGCATTTTCCGCAAGCTCCGCTGCCATTACATGGAGTATCCATGAATATCCCGGCTTTTCTTACAACTTCCAACAAATTTTCACCATCTGGGACTTCTATACTTACGTTGTAGGGTGTAAATTTTATTTCTGCCATATAATAAATACCTTTCTTAAAAAATACAAATCAATATTTCATATTACTTTTCTATCTTTTTTATTACCTATATTAATACTACATTATGGGGTCCATAGCCAATGCAGGATGCTGTGCTTCTTCCAGGAACTTCATTACATCTTCCGATTCAATAGCTATAGTTTCATCGCATATCTTATCCACAAAATTATCTACCCCATACAATTCTTTAGCTGTAGCATTTAATCTTTCTCCTGCATAATCTTTCAGTTCTTTAGGCATCCAGACTATTCTCTCAATTCCTCCTTCAGCCTTCATAAACTTCTTGGAAGGGATAAAGCTTCTACCATGTCCCATGAATCCAGGAGTCTGTACTCCGCCGCCAGTCATTGATGCTAATTCGCCGAATGTCATTCCCAAAGGAGTCATGCTGTCATATTCCCTGTTGACTATTACTACACCGTTAGCTTCTGGCATAATACCTGTAATACATTCAAAACATCCGCAAGAAGTCATTGGGTCCTGCAGAATACTGTACAGTGTAACATTGTTTACAGCACCCTGAGATATCTTTGAAACCGTTTCATTAACTTTTTCCCAAATACCTGCATTCTCGTCGATCAGACCTTCCTTAGGTACTTCCTGACATGGGCCTGTGGGATTTAACTCCAGTGTTGCCTTAGCATCCAACCATGAAACTGCTCCACATAATCCAAGCCTTTCAGGTGTAACTATGCATACGTGAGCAGGTGCAAATGACTGGCAGAGATTGCATGAATAAAAAGTATCAACGCTCTCATCCACCAGGGATGCCATTCTCGCATCTCTTTCCTCATATCTTGGCATTGCTAATTTATCTTTTAATTTCTCCACTTTTTCAGGGTCCGTAATTAAAACAACTTCACATTTATCTACAACTGAACCGAACTCATCCAGCATCTTGGCATATGCTACCTCACCCAAATGCTTAAGCCTGAATCCTTTGTCGTAAGCTTCCTTTCCTATTCTAATCCAGGTCAAGTTCCTTTGTCCCACATGCATTACTCCTTCTATGTAGTTCATGAAATAATGCAGTCTTCTTTCAAGAACCGGTTCGAAATCTTTCTGCATATTGGCTCCGGCAATTTTTACAAGGATTCCAAGAGGCATTCTGCCCGGAACTTCAGTAATAGTATCAATATCAGGACCTATAATCTCTATTTTATGATCTTCAACATCTGCAGAATCTGCTTTAACAACAAGCTCCCATGATTCGGACTTCCCTCCGCCGAACTCGGCATACATATCGTTCTTTCTTATTCTTTCACCTTCAAAAGCCGATGCAAAAGCAACTGGAATAGGGATCTCAGTTATTTTAATTTTTATTTTTCTTGCTTCCAAAGATGTTCTGACAAATTTATCGTAATCTTTTTGTGTCAGCAAAAGTGTAGGCACTTCTGTTACATCCTGGTCTGTAATTACTGGGAAACCAAGGGCTATAGCTCCGGCTCCGGCAGAAATAACCAGCTCGCTCAAAGGCCCGAAAGCATTTACAAATGCAGGAACTCTCTCAGCAGTATATTTAAGCATCTCCTGGAGCTGTCCGCCTTTAACATTTCCAAATATAAGACCTGCTCTTATAGCAACTGTTACAACATGTATAACAGAAGTAACATCATAACCAAGAGGAATAACCCTCAAGTCAAGACCCATCTTAACCTTTCCTTCTATAGCCTGATCTATTACTTTTCCTACTAAGAATGTAAGAAGGCCCTTTGATTGATAGTCCTTAATTATCTTAGTTGCAGTATCTGTATCGGGACACTCACCTAATACTACCGCAACACCTGGTATATCTCCTGTAACAAGAGGCACACCCAGTGAACGTATTATTGGGTCTGATATAAAGCCTACACAAGGTTCAGTATAAGGCGTATCTGAAAGCACATATTTAGCTGCTTCTATTATTTCCGCTGCTACAGCAGTAGCCAGTCCGGCATTTAAAGCTTTGTCCAGAGACTCTTCCTCCACTATAAGGCTTTTTACTATATCAAGGGCACCCTCAAGTTCCCCAACATTAGTTATCTTTTTACCTGTCGCTGAAAAAATCACCGGCAATGAATATGCTGTATCAGGAAATGCTACTTTATAATCCTTGCCTTTTTCTTCAACTGCCTGCTTAACTATGCCTTCGGCCGCAGCCAAGGCTTGATTTGAGCCGGTAAATATTGTCTGAAATAAGTTCATTCTTGATCCTCCTTTTAAAATTGTTAATACTGAAAATTAAAGTTGTAAATAGGAATCTGCGTATAATACTGCTCCGTTTATAACATCACAAGTCTTTATTGTTTCCCTTAATCTTTTATCACAAGGGTTCACTATTGCTGAAGTAAGCCCGCTTTGTATTGCCATAGCCATAAAAGTAGCATCAATTATAGGCCTTACTTCCTTTGGCGCTCCATTGGATACATTGCTGAGGCCGCAGCAAGTTTTCAGTCCCATTTCACTTATCAGCCTAATACCTTCTAATACTTCTTTCTGCTTTTCCTGCATACCTTTTATTACTAAAATCAATGGGTCAAATAACAGATCTGTAGGTTCCATTCCAAGTTCCATGCCTTTTTCAAGCAATTCTGTGCAATATGATATTCTTTCATCATTATCTTTTGTAATTCCTTCTTTTGCACATAATGCTATACACATGGCATCATATTCCGCCGCTAAATCTATATTTCCGATCCTATCTCCTGCGTCTGCAGAATTAATTATTGGTTTTCCATTTCCCCTGTTATAAACTTTAAGTCCTGCTTCTATTGCTTTTGTATTAGTCGTATCAAGTGCCAGCGGTACATTGTCAAATTCATTTTGGATTGCTTTAACGATCCATGGCATTATCTCTTCTCCGTCTTTACTGGCAGGTCCTATATTTACATCCAAATATGCAGCTCCTGCATCTAACTGTTCCTTAGCTCTTTTAAATATCGGTGCAGTATCTCGTTCCTCAATAGCTTTCTTTATTGTGGGGGATATACAGTGAATCCTTTCGCCTATGATCAAAAATTTTTCCATTATTAATTGACCTCCTGATAAATTTTTTTTTTACCCTTATTATTTTCAGGTATCGGTTAAAATCCCACCGATACCTGCCTTACTAAAGATTAACTGTTTGCAACAAGTTCTTTTAAGAATTTAGGAATATACATAGCTTCTGAAGTTCCTACCGTTATATTCCATCCCGGAAGCTCTTCTTCCAATTCACCTTTTAGAACTGCAACTTTTCCAGGTATTATAAGAGTCCTGCTCTTGGTTTTTTCTTCAACTCCACTCTTCTTTACAGCATCAGCTATTACACTTCCGGTAAATTTGCCTGCCGCCCAGGAAGTCAACACCGAATATCCTCCTGCATCAGGAATAACCACCCAAGCAGGAACTTTGGATCTCTCAATTTCTCCGGAAACTACAAAGTAAGTCAGTGCAAAGTCAACAGTACACAGTACAGGTGAAGCGTCATTTGCATTATTGAGACTGTACAGTCCAACTTCAACTTTCATTGGTTTTTGAGGATCGGTAAATATGTTCTGCCTTATTCCGTAAAGCGGAAGCGCCCTACAATAATCCATGTCGTTTAAAACCAATATTGAACCATACTTCATTGTGAATAAGGTGGATAGAGCTACCTCCTGGAATTTATCTCCCTTGGCAAGCTCATTTAAAAATAGTATAGATGGATACCCAAATGTTCTGTCCTGACCCTGAAGGTTAATTCTTCTAATTTGAACCGTATTCTCAAAAGTTTCTTTAACTGATTTTGAGCCCGGATCCAATATAAGATTTTTATAATCTAATTTTTGGATTTCTTCTGTTAATGTATAAAGGTCCTCCAAACTATCGGCTTTAACTCCCAAAGCTATATTATCATTTTTAACAAGATCTACCATTTCCTTAAAATTATCTTTGTTTGCTCCATATGCTATGGGGTTTTCGTCCTTTATCAATTCTAGTGCTTCTTTCATAACAGGAACATCTTCACATACTAAAATATAAGCAACTTCCAGTCCACTGGATTTTACTTTATTTATCAGTGATACGTATTTATCTTTGTCAGAAATATATTTAAGAGCAACAAATTCCGTTTTCATTTCTTCGCCTATTCTAACATATTTCACATCCTTAATATGCTGAATTTTGGCATCAACTTCGGAATTTTCCATATCTTCTGAGAAAATAACAGCAAACCTATTTCTGTTTACAAATGTCTTCTCATGTCTGAACAGTACCGTTTCGCCACCTAATTTGTATTCATTATCACCTTTTCCTACGGTTATAGTCTTCATAAGAGGAGCTGTTGCTTCAGATAGTTTTTCTATTGATTCTGCACTCATATGAGGGCATTTGCCTATTTCCACCGCTCCGGACGCCACCTTCATTGAAAAAGCCAAACATGTTGGAAATCCGCAATCTTTGCAATTTTTCTTGGGCGTTAACTTAAATATATCTAATCCTTTTAAAGCCATTTTGAATCCTCCTTAATTTATACCATACCAGTATAGATTTATTATCCCAATAATTCATTGACAAAACTTCTTACTACTTCTACCGACTTAGGATGGCGAAGTATTATAGCATCGCTTCCTGAAGTCAATATTCCTGTTGCAGCTGCAATCTCCATGGAAATTCCCCTGTCTTCCTGATTTCCCCACTGAGGGCTGTTTTCTTCCGGTTCTATTGACTCCTTTACGTGCCATGTTTCAAATGAAATGGGAGATATAATAGGAACTTGAAGTGTCTTGTCATTCTGGGTGAGTGCTGCAAGTTTAACTCTGTCCAACGTTGATATAACATACTCATAGCCGTATCCGCCGGCTGCACATCCTATATTGGCCACAATATTTTGATTGTCAATTCCCAACTGGTTAATTAAAATATTAATTTGTTTTGCAAGATTTATATCAACAGATGATTCGGCTGCAACCTTGTTGTTATACGCCAAAACTCCGGCAGCAGCTACAGTTTTATAGTTATCTTCAACAGCAGACATTAAAAGGATATTATGTCCTTCGGTTGCCTGTGCAACCTTTTCAAATAACTTTCCATCCTTCTCATGATTTCCAGTACCTGCAACTATCAATGGTGTCTTAATTGCTTCAACAACTGCTTTAACTTTTTTAGCACAATCTTCCGGAGATGCATCCATACCATTAGGATCAGCGCTAACAAGCTTTAGGCAAATAAAATCCGGGTTGTATTTTTCCTCAACAAACTGTGCCCACTTTACAGGATCATCTGAAACATCTTTATATAACTCCTTTAATGCATCTATCCATCCTTCCGGATAAACATCCGAAATTTCCATTCCTATTTTGGGCTTATTCCCTGTGTCGCCGTCAAAACTGTAAAAAGGAAGAACTGCTTCCCCTCCCAGTTTCATGGTTTTTTCTCCAGTGCCGACTTCAACTTCACAAATTTTCCCAGAATACCTCTGTACCGGTTTTTTAAACATAAATTACCTCCTTAGCTTACTTTTTCAATTGAATTTTTGATAATATTTCATTAAATGCTTTTCTGCTTAGTGAATCATCTGGCAGATCTATGAGCGGCTTTCCGTCAGAATCATAATTATATATCATCTGATCCATAGGAACAACGCCTATCAAATTAAGCTTTTGTTTTTCTATTTCCTCTTTTACTCCCTCATTCAATACACCTTCAGGAGCTCTGTTGACTATGAGGAAAATCTGCCCTACATTCAGCTTCAGTTCCGAAACAAGTTGATTTATCCTTCCTACAGCCTGAATACCTCTTCTGGAGCAGTCGCTTATAAGGAACAAGGTGTCCACCGGATCTACAAGTTTCCTGCTTAAGTGCTCCATGCCTGCTTCATTGTCAACAACTATATAGTCATAGTTACCGGCCAAAGCATCCACCTGTGCCTTAAGAACGCCATTTACATAGCAATAACATCCCGGGCCTTGAGATCTCCCCATTACAATAAGATCATATCCGTCGCCCTCTGTTATCATAGCATTTAATTTATACTTTAAATAATCTGCTTTTCTCATACCTGCAGGGAAACTGTCATCCCCCATAAGTGATTTCTGAGCGATTTCTTCTCTTACATCTCCTATAGTTCCTTCAATTTCTGTTCCAAGTACTTCATTTAAATTTGCATTAGCATCAGCATCAACTGCCAATATAGGCCCTGATCCTTTTTTTATCAAATAATCTATTAAAAGGCCGGTTAATGTAGTTTTTCCTGTACCTCCCTTGCCTGCTACAGCTATTTTATATCCCATATTTCATCCTCCTTATATTGTCCTAATTTGTCCCACTAAACAAAATGACTCAAATTTCTGATTT
>ENA-UOOI01000719-UOOI01000719.1-fermentation-metagenome-genome-assembly--contig:-NODE-719-length-40487-cov-5.294371_pt1 | contig 40487 bp, 27 predicted proteins | sample MGYA00245779_ERZ724027 | MGnify/ENA primary metagenome ERZ724027 (study PRJEB28704, sample SAMN03018318) | fermentation metagenome | biome: anthropogenic terrestrial biome; feature: soil; material...
AGAAGCGGCAAAAATATTTGGGAGACATGTGAACACTGTCTGCCATCTCCTTTAGCGAAAGCTGCATGTGAAAAGAAGACTCTATAAATTCCAGTGCAGTTTTAAGCTGAACAATACGGCGGTGGTTCCTTGGAGGATTCTCAGGAACAGGGTTATAGTAGTTTTTAGAAAAAATCAATCCTGTTGTCTGATACAGGGCACCGAGGACAGCCAGCTGGTACCCTTTTTTTCTGGAGGAAACGGCATCAAATAAGGACCAGACAGCCTGGTGGATATCGTTATAGGTTTTTGGGTAGACATATATAGGCTCAACCTCATGGTCAATAATTTGGCGGATGAGTTTGCAGCAGGAATCATTTTTATTCATCAACATATTCATGTCGAAGACGACACACTCATAAGTGCAGTTATCAGGAGTCCCGGCATGAAGGGCACCGGCGGGAATAATGATAGAAGAATTCTCTCTGACATCAAATTCTTGTTCGTCTATGAACAAGTGAAACGAACCTTTTATAATACGGATGATTTCAAACTCCACATGCCAGTGAAGTGCCATAACATACTGTGGATGCGTAGGGGAAATATGATGATACTCTAATGGGAAGTCTGCTGTCCCACGCTGCCAGCTTTCCCGGTAATTGATGTATTGCATAAATCTCCTTTATGTGAATATTGTTATATTTTTTACCATTATAACACAAGTATCTTTCGAGGAACAATGATAAAATATAAGAAAATGTAAGAAACTATGCAGAAAGGAGGAAGACAAGTGAATAATACGAAGAAGCAGGTGCTTGCATTTGACTTTGGAGCTTCCAGTGGCCGTGCCATTTTAGGAACCCTGGAGGACGGTAAAATATGTATGGAAGAAGTATACCGCTTTTCCAATGATCCGGTTATCGTCTGTGGGGCCATGTACTGGGATACATTAAGGCAGTTCTTTGAGATAAAGCAGGGCATTGTCAAGGCGAAGCAGAAAGGCGGTTTTGAGAGTCTTGGAATTGATACCTGGGGTGTTGACTTTGGCCTTTTGGATGAACACGGGGTACTGCTGGAGAATGCTGTACACTATCGGGACGACAGAACAGTGGGAATGCAGGAAGAAGCATTTAAAAAGATTTCCAGGGATGAGCTTTATGATATGACGGGAAATCAGTTTGAAAACTTTAATACAGTATTCCAGCTTTATTCCCTGGTTCAGAAGAGACCCTGGCTTTTGGAGAGGGCGGACAAGCTGTTGCTGACGCCGGATTTGTTTAACTATTTTCTGACAGGTGAGCAGAAAGCTGAGTACACAATGGCCACCACTACACAACTCATGGATGCAAGGAATAAAGTCTGGTCTGATAGAGTTTTACAGGCGCTGGAGATTCCAGAGAGGATTTTCCCGGAGATTGTGCCAAGCGGTACTGTGGTGGGAACTTTAAGTGATGACATTTGTGCAGAGCTGGGTATACAGCCGGCGAAGGTAATTGCGGTTGCAAGTCATGACACACAGAGTGCTGTGGCAGCTGTACCTACCCGTGAGAAAGATTTCATATTTATAAGCTGTGGGACATGGAGCCTGTTCGGAACCGAATTGAAAGCTCCGATTATCGGGGAGAAATCCCTGGAGTGCAATGTAAGCAATGAGGGCGGCTATGGTGACACGACCACATTGCTGAAAAATATCAGTGGCTTATGGCTTGCTCAGGAGAGCAGAAGACAGTGGATCCGGGGGGGACAGGAATATTCTTTCGGGGAGCTGGAGAAGATGGCAATGAAGGCAGAACCGTTTCAGAGCTTTGTAGATCCTGATGCGCCGGAGTTTGTACCGGCTGGGAACATACCGGAGCGTATCCGTGAATTCTGCCGCAGGACAGGTCAGAAGGCTCCGGAGACAATCGGTGAAATTATGTGCTGTATCAATCAGAGCCTTGCACTGAAGTACAGGTATGCATTGGAGCAGATAGAAAGCTGTACGGGAAGGCATTATCCTATTATCCATATGATCGGCGGGGGCATTCAGAGCAGACTGTTGTGTCAGATGACCGCCGGTGCAGCGGGCCGCAAAGTCATGGCAGGGCCGGTTGAGGCTACAGCCCTTGGTAATATAGCTATACAGTTTATGTCCTTGGGAGAAATCAAGGATATGACCGAGGCAAGACAAATTATTGCAAATTCAGAAAAAACATATGAATACATTCCGCAGGATGAAGAAAAGTGGAATGCGGCATATGAAAGGTTTAAAACAATTATTCAAAAATAAGGAGGAAACAAACTATGGCAGAATCAAGACTTATCGGAAGTTATCCGGCGATTGGCATCAGACCTACTATTGACGGGAGAAGAGGGCCTCTTAAGGTACGTGAATCTCTGGAGGAGCAGACCATGAATATGGCAAAATCTGCTGCAAAATTATTTCGGGAGAATCTAAAGTATTCAAATGGTGAGCCTGTGAAGGTTGTAATTGCTGACACAACAATCGGGCGTGTGGGAGAAGCCGCTGCGTGTGCAGATAAATTCAGAAAAGAGGGTGTAGATATTACACTGTCTGTAACTCCCTGCTGGTGTTACGGTGCAGAGACAATGGATATGGATCCACAGACAATCAAGGGTGTATGGGGATTTAACGGAACTGAGAGACCTGGTGCTGTTTATCTCGCATCCGTACTGGCTTCATACTCACAGAAGGGTCTTCCGGCATTTGGCATCTATGGCCACGATGTGCAGGAAGCTGACGATACAGAAATCCCCTGTGATGTAAAGGAAAAATTATTAAGATTCGGCCGCGCCGCTGTTGCTGCAGCAACGATGAGAGGCAAATCTTATCTGCAGATTGGCTCTATCTGCATGGGAATAGGTGGATCTATTATTGATCCTGCGTTTATTGAAGAATACCTTGGTATGCGTGTAGAGTCTGTAGATGAGGTGGAAATCATCCGCCGTATGACGGAAGGTATCTATGATGAAGCAGAATATCAGAAGGCGCTTGCATGGACTAAGGAAAAATGCAAGGAAGGCTTTGATAAGAACCCTGAAAACCTGCAGAAATCCCGTGAAGCGAAAGATTCTGACTGGGAGTTCGTAGTAAAGATGATGTGCATCATCAAAGACTTGATGAATGGAAATAAAAATCTTCCGGAAGGCTCAGAGGAAGAGATGGTTGGACACAATGCACTTGCGGCCGGCTTCCAGGGACAGAGACAGTGGACAGACTTTTATCCAAACTGCGACTATGCAGAGGCTATGCTCAACACATCCTTTGACTGGAACGGGGCAAGAGAGCCATACATTTTGGCGACAGAAAATGATGTTCTGAATGGATTGGGAATGCTGTTTGGAAAACTGCTTACAAACTCTGCGTCTATTTTTGCAGATGTACGTACTTACTGGAGCCCGGAGGCCGTAAAGAAGGCAACAGGATACGAAGTAGAAGGCCACGCAAAAGAGTCCGGCGGATTTATTCATCTGATTAATTCAGGCGCAGCATGCCTGGATGCAAACGGACAGGCCCAAGATGCGGATGGAAATGGCTGTATGAAGCCATGGTATGATGTGACAGAGGCAGACCAGGAAGCAATTATGAATGCTACAACATGGAACTACGCAGACCTTGGATATTTCAGAGGCGGCGGCTATTCTTCCAGATTTGTAACAGAGGCTGAGATGCCTGTAACAATGATTCGTCTGAATCTTGTTAAGAATTTAGGGCCAATGCTTCAGATAGCAGAGGGCTGGACAGTGAAACTCCCGGAAGGTGTAACAGATACACTCTGGAAGAGAACAGACTATACATGGCCATGTACATGGTTTACACCAAGAACTACAGGCGAGGGAGCATTTGCAACCGCTTATGATGTTATGAACAACTGGGGGGCTAACCACGGTGCGATTATGTATGGCCATATCGGAGCTGATTTAATTACACTTTGCTCTATGTTAAGAATCCCGGTAGCTATGCATAATGTTCCTGAGGAGAAGATATTCAGACCTACAGCATGGAATGCATTTGGACAGGACAAAGAGGGACAGGACTTCAGAGCATGCCAGGCATACGGACCGCTGTACAAGACTATTCGATAAGCAGGAGGCAGACATGTTAAAAGGAATTCCACAGATTTTATCACCTGAATTATTAAAAGTGTTATGTGAGATGGGGCACAGTGACAGACTTGTTATTTCTGACGGGAATTTTCCGGCAGAGTCTATGGGCAAAGATGCAATTGTAATCCGATGTGACGGACACGGTGTACCTGAGATACTTGACGCAATCCTCAAAGTATTTCCGTTGGATACTTATGTTGAAAAACCCATGAATTTAATGGAAGTAATGCCGGGAGATAATGTAGAGACACCTATTTGGGACACTTATAAAGAGATTGTTTCTAAATATGATGAAAGAGGAGCAGAAGCTGTAGGGAATATTGAACGCTTTAAATTCTATGATGAATCCAAGACAGCTTATGCAATTATTGCCACAAGCGAAAAGGCACTTTATGCAAATATAATGCTGCAGAAGGGCGTAGTTACAGAATAAAAACAGTTACAGAGCAAAATTATAGGTTACAGTTCGGCTATGCGGATATTTGATTAAATATGCATGTAGAACTGTAACTTTTATTATATATAAGGGAACAACCATGCTGCTAAGTTCGAAAGGACCTCATTAAGCCAGCAGGTTGTACTTTGCGGCTAAGGCTTGAAAAGACCAAGCCTAAGCAGCATAAGCAAAGAGTCTTCTGCATATATTGTAAAGGATAAGTGTGATATAGAAATTTGGGACAAGGGTGCAAGTATGGGATTGAAAAAAAACAAGCTTAAGATCTGGCTTGAACTGGGGCTGGCAATTCTTTTAGTTACTGTTATCGGGATCGGCTCAAATAGCGGAGTATTTGACAGGAAAATTGAAAAAAAGAAGACGGAGCAAGCGTCCTCAAAAGAAGCTCTCAAAAAAGCAGAACAAGAAAATTCAGCGGCAAAGACAGGAAATGACAGCAAAACAGAGGAGGACAAAAGTAAAGAAGAACAGACTGAAGAAGTAATTGCCCAGGGACAGTATCCAATTATGGGGAAAAGCCCTGTGACAGTGGAGCAGTTGGTAACATATTTTAAATCCAGCGGTGAAACATATCCATCAAAGGAACTGCAGAAGGGTGGTGCGGGCAGCATTGAGACTTTTTGCCAGATGTACTATGATGAAGCCGTAGCAGAGGAGGTTCGTCCGGAGGTTGCTTTTGTGCAGACTATGAAGGAGACAGGATGGCTGCAGTATGGCGGAGATGCATCTATTGAGCAGTTTAATTTTGCAGGGCTTGGCACTACAGGGGGCGGTGTGGCGGGAGAATCCTTTGCGGATGTCAGGACAGGAATACGTGCCCAGATACAGCATCTGAAAGCTTATGCCACCGGAGATGCCCTAAATCAAGAATGCGTAGATGACCGGTATGAATATGTGACAAAAGGATGCGCTCCCTATGTGGAGTGGCTTGGACAGAGGGAAAATCCGGGGGGCTACGGCTGGGCTACGGCGGAACGCTACGGATATTCTATTGTAGATATGATCTCAAAGCTAAAGGCATCAAGATGACCAATGTAACATAATTTATGCCCGAGAACATATATTAATATAAAAGAAACAGATATGGTGAACTATGGTTACAGAACGTTATACAATCACATTTTTTGATCTTGACTGCGAGAGGTATACAGCAGATTTAATTGCTGCTTTGTGGGATGTAAGTGCAGAGAAGATATATGAGGAAAATAATATATATGTTTCAGGAGATATATACATCGGGTATTCTGCCAGACAAGTGAATGAAAAAGAGACTCCAATCAGTATAGCATTTTCAATTGTCAGTACCAGAAGCCCTGTTGAGGTGCAAAGCGAAGTGGATTTTTGGAATGCCTATCAGCTGGTCACACAAGGAATTAGAAGCAGATTAGGAAACCCCTGTATGTCTTTGTCAAAACAAGAGGTGGATTTCTTCTATTTCCAAAAACTTTGAATCTTAAGATTTATTAAAAACCTTGACAAATCAGCATCTGAAAGATATGATAGACCTTAATTCATACCTTATTGAACATTAGTAGTTCAATAAGTATATATAGTTAACATTTTCGTAACTATCCAGAAGGATAAAGTATAAAGGTGCTGAGGAAGAGGAGTACATAATTACTCTTGACAGAGAGAACTGCCCATTGGCTGGAAGGCAGTTTCAGAAGAGAATTGTGGAAGGTAGCTTCTGAACCGGAGGTCTGAACATAGCAGTAAGACATCCCGTAGTTGTCCGCGTTACAGGGCTAGTGTGCTGTCTCATTGACTTTCAGAAAATTGGGCAAGCTATTTTGCGAAGTGTTAATGCTGCAGTGCACTAAAAAGATGCCTGCTGGAAAAGGTAAGATTAAATTTGGCCTTTGAGAGTAAGCTGGGCATAAAATTAAGGTGGTACCGCGTAGATTACGCCCTTTACAACAAGTAAAGGGCGTTTTAAGTTTTTGAAAATGTGAAAATTTCGTGAAAGGACAGGGAATAAGGAGGAAACAATGGGAAAGGAACTGGCGAAAACTTATAATCCGAAGGAAATTGAGGGAAAATTGTATGAAAGATGGTGTGAAAACAAGTATTTTCATGCAGAGGTTGACAGAAGCAGAAAGCCATTTACAACTGTAATGCCTCCGCCAAATATTACGGGAAAACTGCACATGGGACATGCTCTGGACAATACACTGCAGGATATCCTGATCCGCTATAAAAGAATGGAGGGATACAATGCCCTGTGGATACCGGGGACAGATCACGCTGCAATTTCCACAGAGGTCAAGGTTACAAATCAATTAAAAGAAGAGGGGATTGACAAGAAGGAACTAGGACGTGAAGGCTTTCTGAAAAGAACATGGCAGTGGAAAGAAGAATACGCCGGGACCATTGAGAACCAATTGAAGAAGCTAGGTATTTCCTGCGACTGGGACAGAGAACGCTTTACAATGGATGAAGGCTGCTCTAGGGCGGTAGAGGAAGTATTTATCCGTCTGTATGAAAAAGGATACATCTATAAAGGCTCCAGAATTATTAACTGGTGCCCGGCTTGCAAATCGTCTCTTTCCGATGCGGAGGTGGAGCATGAAGAGCAGGACGGTTTTTTCTGGCATATCAAATATCCAATAGCAGGTACAGAGCGTTTCCTTGAGATTGCCACTACACGTCCGGAAACTATGCTGGGAGATACTGCAATAGCAGTACACCCGGATGATGAGCGATATAAGGACATTGTGGGTAAGAATGCAATATTGCCGCTGGTAAACCGGGAAATTCCTATTGTAGCTGATTATTATGTTGACAAAGAGTTTGGCACAGGTGCTGTAAAGATTACTCCTGCTCATGACCCCAATGATTTTGAAGTGGGAAAGCGTCATAACCTGGAGGAAGTCAATATTATGAATGATGATGCCACCATAAATGAGAAGGGCGGCAAATATGCGGGCATGGAGCGTTATGAGGCGAGAAAAGCAATTGTAGAGGATTTGAAAAGTCAGGGTTATCTTGTAAAGATAGAGCCTCACTCTCACAGTGTGGGCACTCATGACAGGTGTTCGACAGTCGTAGAACCGCTGATTAAACAGCAGTGGTTTGTGAAGATGGAAGAATTGGCAAAGCCTGCAATCAACGCATTGAAGACCGGCGAATTGAAGTTTGTGCCGGAACGCTTTGGTAAGAATTATTTGCATTGGCTGGAAAACATTAAAGACTGGTGTATTTCCAGACAAATTTGGTGGGGACACAGAATTCCTGCATATTATTGTGATGAGTGCGGAGAATTTGTAGTGGCGAAAGAGGTACCTTCAGTATGCCCACATTGTGGGGGGACTCACTTTACTCAGGATGAAGATACCTTGGACACATGGTTCAGCTCAGCACTGTGGCCCTTCTCTACACTGGGGTGGCCGGAACAAACAGATGACTTAGACTATTTCTATCCTACAGATGTGCTGGTAACTGGATATGATATTATTATTTTCTGGGTCATCCGGATGGTGTTCTCGGGATATGAGCATACTGGAAAAGCACCCTTTAATACGGTATTAATTCATGGTCTTGTGAGAGATTCACAAGGGCGTAAGATGAGTAAGTCTCTTGGAAATGGAATCGATCCGTTAGATATCATCAACCAGTATGGTGCGGATGCACTTCGTCTCACACTGGTGACAGGAAATGCTCCCGGAAACGACATGCGTTTTTATCAGGAAAGGGTAGAGGCAAGCAGGAACTTTGCAAATAAGGTATGGAATGCGTCACGCTTTATCCTCATGAACATTGAAAATGAGGAACTGACACAGCCCGGCATTTCTGAACTGGCGGAAACTGATAAGTGGATTCTATCTAAAGTGAATACTCTGGCAAAAGATGTGACGGAGAATATGGATAAATTTGAGCTGGGTATCGCAGTACAAAAAGTGTACGATTTTATCTGGGACGAATTCTGTGATTGGTATATAGAAATTGCAAAGTATCGTATTTACCATAAAGATGAAGACTCAAAGGCGGCTAACTGTGCTCTGTGGACGCTGAAAACTGTCCTGGGGCAGGCACTGAAAATGCTCCATCCATTTATGCCATTTGTAACAGAGGAAATCTACAATGTCCTTGTTCCGGAAGAGGAGTCACTGATGATTTCTAAGTGGCCGGTATACAAAGAAGAATGGAGCTTTGCCGTATCGGAAAATATTGTAGAGCACATGAAAGAAGTAATCCGAGGTATCCGCAACATCCGCTCCGAGATGAATGTTGCAAACAGCCGTAAAACCAAAGTGTTTATTGTAAGTGAAGATGAAACACTTGTAGCTGGTTTTAAAGTTTTGTCTGCTTCTGTGAAGCCTCTTATGGGTGCAACGGAGATATTTATTGGCACAAGAAAAGAGGGAGTCTCAGAGGATGCAGTTTCCATTGTTGTGCCGGATGCAGTTATTTATCTTCCCATGGAGGAGCTGGTTGATTTCGAACAGGAACTAAAGCGTCTGACAAAGGAAGAAGAAAAGCTGAAAAAGGAAATTGCAAGAGCAGAAGGTATGCTGGCAAATGAAAGATTCATCAGCAAAGCCCCAGAGACAAAGATACAGGAAGAAAGAGAAAAACTGGAAAAATATACACAAATGTTAGAGCAGGTGCAGGAGAGAATGGCAGGCTTGAGGAAATCATAGGAGTGGTTATACATGAAACACATTCAAATCAGAAAACCTGATATAAAAGGCTTTTTCCGTAAAATAAAAAATCTTAACAAAGAGGATATAAAAGCGTACAGAGCAGCAAGGAAGGAGCGGAAACGGCATGCACTTGAGCAGCGCCGCAACAGTGCTTTTGCCAACAAAATGAAACCTGTATACAGCTTCATGAACAAGACAGCACTTATTTTCCATTATCTGCTTGCAGCTGTGTTGAACTTTTTAATAGAAGTGATATCAAGACATTCTCTGTTTGCGGCATGGGATTATATGGTGGGAACGCCGAAAGTGTTTTTATTTAATACATTTTTGATATTTGCAACCTTTTCCATTGTATTTCTGGTCCGCCGGAGGGTGTTTGCCAGAATTTTGCTGAGTGTATTCTGGTTGTTTATCGGCATATGTAACGGTTATTTGCTTCTAAAAAGGGTCACACCCTTCAATGCCCAGGACCTGAAGGTACTTTCAGATGCCTTGGAACTGACGGGTAATTATTTTAGTCCTTTTGAACTCATTTTATTGGCTATAGGAGTGGCGGCAGTGGTGCTTTGGGTTTTTTCCATGTGGCGCAGAGGGGGACAGTATACAGGAAAAATGCATCGCATTATTTCTTTACTCGGGGTAGTATTCTGGATTGGTGCGTATGTTGTACTTACGAATGTGGCAATCGATAATCGTGTGGTTTCCAATTATTTTGGAAATATCGCTTTTGCCTATGAAGATTATGGTTTTCCCTACTGCTTTACAGCCAGTATTTTTGACACCGGTATATCAGAACCTGCAGGCTACAGCAAAGATACCATGCGGAAAATCAGCAATAACGGTGATATTACAAAGAGTGAGACGGAGATGTCCGAAGATGAGCTCCCGAATATCATTTTTGTACAGCTGGAATCTTACTTTGACCCTACAGAAGTAGAATGGCTGCACTTTTCAGAAGATCCGACTCCAAACTTAAGGAAGATGTGTCAGGAATTTTCCAGCGGATACTTTAAAGTTCCGTCTGTAGGTGCCGGAACTGCAAATACTGAGTTTGAAGTGCTGACGGGGATGAACATGCGTTACTTCGGACCGGGGGAATACCCATATAAGACCTACGTAAAGACTAACACAATGGAAAGTGCCGCCACGGCGCTGGAAAGCCTTGGCTACGGTGCGGAGGCAATTCATAATAACGGGGGTAACTTCTACAGCCGGGCCCAAGTTTTTAATCATATGGGATTTGACCATTTTACAAGTAAGGAGTTCATGAATATCCTACAGACTACACCGAAGGGCTGGGCAACGGATGACATTCTGATTCCAAATATTCTGGAATCTATGGATACTACCACACAGCAGGACTTTGTGTTTACCGTCAGTGTGCAGGGGCATGGGGACTATCCTACAGAGAAGATGATTGAAAACCCGGAGATTGTGGTGAGCGGTGTGGAAGATGAGGGAAAGCGCAATTCATGGGAATACTATGTCAATGAAGTTCACGAGATGGATAAATTTGCAGGGAATCTTATTAAGGAAATTCAGAAGCGGGGTGAGCCCACGGTTGTTGTATTTTATGGGGATCATCTGCCCACTATGGGGCTGGAAGCCAAGGATATGAAGAGCCGATACCTTTATAATACCAACTATGTAATCTGGGACAATATCGGACTCAAACAAGAAGACAGAAATGTTCCCTCTTATCAGATTATGGCAGATGTATTTGAAAGGCTGGATATCCATTCTGGTACTGTATTTAATTATCATCAGCAGAGGAGGCAGACGAAGAACTATTTATCGGACCTGGAACTTCTGCAGTACGATATTTTGTACGGGAAGCAGTATGTCTATGAGGGCAGCGGGAAACCAATCACTGAGGGACACATGGTAATGGGCGTCAAGGACACATCCATTACAGATCTGGTATCCCAGATGGACGGAACTTACAGTGTTTACGGCGAAAATTTTACAAAGCAGAGTAAAATATATATAAACGGGGAGAAACAAACCAGTACTTTTTTGAATAATACAAGGATTGACCTGAAAGAGTCAAAGTTGGAAAACGGAGATATTATACAGGTAGACCAGGTTGGCTCCAATAACACAGTTTTCCGCGCATCTGGGGAATATGAGTATCAGGATGGGAAGCTGACAGAAGTTCCCCTCACGGGCGATGAAGAAGAACCCGGGAGGAATGCATTTGTAGATGCGGACACGGGGGATGCAAAGTGACATACGAAGAAGCAACGAGATACATTCTGAACATCCCGAAGTTTACAAAAAAAAATAAACCGGAACATATCAGCAGGTTTTTGGAATATCTCGGAAATCCACAGAAAGAGCGCAAGATTCTCCATGTAGCAGGGACCAATGGCAAAGGGTCTGTGTGTGTCTATTTAAGTACTATGTTGTTGGCTCAGAAAAAGACGGTGGGATTATTTGTTTCGCCCCATCTGATAAAAATGAATGAGAGAATTGTTATAAACGGAAAACAGGTTTCGGATGAGACGTTTCTCCAATTGTTCGAATATGTACTTGATATAACTGAAAAAATGCAGGAAGCAGGACTTCCTCATCCCACCTTTTTTGAGTTCCTGTTTGGAATGGCAATGACGGCATTTGCAAGGACAGGTGTGGAGTATATTGTGCTGGAGACCGGGCTTGGAGGGCGCCTGGATGCCACTAATTCCATTGAAAAACCTCTGGCGACAGCGATTACTTCCATAGGCCTGGATCACACGGAAATACTAGGAGATACTGTAGAAAAGATTGCGTTTGAAAAGGCGGGAATCATAAAGCCGGGTGTACCGGTTTTCTACTCTGACACCTGCGAAAAAAGTAACCGGGTAATTGAAAATGAGGCAGATATGCGGGGAGCGCCATGTAAAAAAATAGGGAAAGACGCGTACGAAATTCTGGGAATCAGGGATAAACATATTGCATTTTCCTGCGCAAATGCGTATTATGGAAATACAGCATGGACATTAAACAATATAGGGACTTATCAGCCGGGCAATGCGATGCTGGCCATGGAGATTATGCGTTTTATCTTTGGCAGTGACGGTAAGACAGATGCCTGGAGAGAAGTGCTTAGCCAGGTAAAGTGGGCAGGACGTATGGAAGAAATTCTTCCGGGTGTCTATGTGGATGGTGCACATAATGTCAGCGCAGTGGAAAATTTCGTCAGGAGTGTGCAGATGCAGAAGAAGGAAAATATTGTATTGTTTTCTGTAGTACGCGATAAAAATTATGAAGAAATGATTGCCTGTCTGTGCAAGAAATTAAAGACGGATTTTTATGTGCTTACCCGGATTGAGAATGAGCGCGGAGCGTCTATGGACGAACTGCAGAACATTTTCAACAGACATACAGATAAGCCTGTTATTATAAAGGAGTCTGCCAGGGAAGCACTTCAATATGTACTAAAACGTCAGAGGGACAGGGAAATATACTGCCTGGGCTCCCTCTACCTGGCGGGAGAGTTGGAACTGATAATTAGCGAAACAACCATGCTGCTAAGTTCGAAAGGACCTCACTAAGCCAGCAGGTTGTACTTTGCGGCTAAGGCTTGAAAAGACCAAGCCTAAGCAGCATAAGCAAAGAGTCTTCTGCATATATTGTAAAGGATAAGTGTGATATAGAAATTTGGGACAAGGGTGCAAGTATGGGATTGAAAAAAAACAAGCTTAAGATCTGGCTTGAACTGGGGCTGGCAATTCTTTTAGTTACTGTTATCGGGATCGGCTCAAATAGCGGAGTATTTGACAGGAAAATTGAAAAAAAGAAGACGGAGCAAGCGTCCTCAAAAGAAGCTCTCAAAAAAGCAGAACAAGAAAATTCAGCGGCAAAGACAGGAAATGACAGCAAAACAGAGGAGGACAAAAGTAAAGAAGAACAGACTGAAGAAGTAATTGCCCAGGGACAGTATCCAATTATGGGGAAAAGCCCTGTGACAGTGGAGCAGTTGGTAACATATTTTAAATCCAGCGGTGAAACATATCCATCAAAGGAACTGCAGAAGGGTGGTGCGGGCAGCATTGAGACTTTTTGCCAGATGTACTATGATGAAGCCGTAGCAGAGGAGGTTCGTCCGGAGGTTGCTTTTGTGCAGACTATGAAGGAGACAGGATGGCTGCAGTATGGCGGAGATGCATCTATTGAGCAGTTTAATTTTGCAGGGCTTGGCACTACAGGGGGCGGTGTGGCGGGAGAATCCTTTGCGGATGTCAGGACAGGAATACGTGCCCAGATACAGCATCTGAAAGCTTATGCCACCGGAGATGCCCTAAATCAAGAATGCGTAGATGACCGGTATGAATATGTGACAAAAGGATGCGCTCCCTATGTGGAGTGGCTTGGACAGAGGGAAAATCCGGGGGGCTACGGCTGGGCTACGGCGGAACGCTACGGATATTCTATTGTAGATATGATCTCAAAGCTAAAGGCATCAAGATGACCAATGTAACATAATTTATGCCCGAGAACATATATTAATATAAAAGAAACAGATATGGTGAACTATGGTTACAGAACGTTATACAATCACATTTTTTGATCTTGACTGCGAGAGGTATACAGCAGATTTAATTGCTGCTTTGTGGGATGTAAGTGCAGAGAAGATATATGAGGAAAATAATATATATGTTTCAGGAGATATATACATCGGGTATTCTGCCAGACAAGTGAATGAAAAAGAGACTCCAATCAGTATAGCATTTTCAATTGTCAGTACCAGAAGCCCTGTTGAGGTGCAAAGCGAAGTGGATTTTTGGAATGCCTATCAGCTGGTCACACAAGGAATTAGAAGCAGATTAGGAAACCCCTGTATGTCTTTGTCAAAACAAGAGGTGGATTTCTTCTATTTCCAAAAACTTTGAATCTTAAGATTTATTAAAAACCTTGACAAATCAGCATCTGAAAGATATGATAGACCTTAATTCATACCTTATTGAACATTAGTAGTTCAATAAGTATATATAGTTAACATTTTCGTAACTATCCAGAAGGATAAAGTATAAAGGTGCTGAGGAAGAGGAGTACATAATTACTCTTGACAGAGAGAACTGCCCATTGGCTGGAAGGCAGTTTCAGAAGAGAATTGTGGAAGGTAGCTTCTGAACCGGAGGTCTGAACATAGCAGTAAGACATCCCGTAGTTGTCCGCGTTACAGGGCTAGTGTGCTGTCTCATTGACTTTCAGAAAATTGGGCAAGCTATTTTGCGAAGTGTTAATGCTGCAGTGCACTAAAAAGATGCCTGCTGGAAAAGGTAAGATTAAATTTGGCCTTTGAGAGTAAGCTGGGCATAAAATTAAGGTGGTACCGCGTAGATTACGCCCTTTACAACAAGTAAAGGGCGTTTTAAGTTTTTGAAAATGTGAAAATTTCGTGAAAGGACAGGGAATAAGGAGGAAACAATGGGAAAGGAACTGGCGAAAACTTATAATCCGAAGGAAATTGAGGGAAAATTGTATGAAAGATGGTGTGAAAACAAGTATTTTCATGCAGAGGTTGACAGAAGCAGAAAGCCATTTACAACTGTAATGCCTCCGCCAAATATTACGGGAAAACTGCACATGGGACATGCTCTGGACAATACACTGCAGGATATCCTGATCCGCTATAAAAGAATGGAGGGATACAATGCCCTGTGGATACCGGGGACAGATCACGCTGCAATTTCCACAGAGGTCAAGGTTACAAATCAATTAAAAGAAGAGGGGATTGACAAGAAGGAACTAGGACGTGAAGGCTTTCTGAAAAGAACATGGCAGTGGAAAGAAGAATACGCCGGGACCATTGAGAACCAATTGAAGAAGCTAGGTATTTCCTGCGACTGGGACAGAGAACGCTTTACAATGGATGAAGGCTGCTCTAGGGCGGTAGAGGAAGTATTTATCCGTCTGTATGAAAAAGGATACATCTATAAAGGCTCCAGAATTATTAACTGGTGCCCGGCTTGCAAATCGTCTCTTTCCGATGCGGAGGTGGAGCATGAAGAGCAGGACGGTTTTTTCTGGCATATCAAATATCCAATAGCAGGTACAGAGCGTTTCCTTGAGATTGCCACTACACGTCCGGAAACTATGCTGGGAGATACTGCAATAGCAGTACACCCGGATGATGAGCGATATAAGGACATTGTGGGTAAGAATGCAATATTGCCGCTGGTAAACCGGGAAATTCCTATTGTAGCTGATTATTATGTTGACAAAGAGTTTGGCACAGGTGCTGTAAAGATTACTCCTGCTCATGACCCCAATGATTTTGAAGTGGGAAAGCGTCATAACCTGGAGGAAGTCAATATTATGAATGATGATGCCACCATAAATGAGAAGGGCGGCAAATATGCGGGCATGGAGCGTTATGAGGCGAGAAAAGCAATTGTAGAGGATTTGAAAAGTCAGGGTTATCTTGTAAAGATAGAGCCTCACTCTCACAGTGTGGGCACTCATGACAGGTGTTCGACAGTCGTAGAACCGCTGATTAAACAGCAGTGGTTTGTGAAGATGGAAGAATTGGCAAAGCCTGCAATCAACGCATTGAAGACCGGCGAATTGAAGTTTGTGCCGGAACGCTTTGGTAAGAATTATTTGCATTGGCTGGAAAACATTAAAGACTGGTGTATTTCCAGACAAATTTGGTGGGGACACAGAATTCCTGCATATTATTGTGATGAGTGCGGAGAATTTGTAGTGGCGAAAGAGGTACCTTCAGTATGCCCACATTGTGGGGGGACTCACTTTACTCAGGATGAAGATACCTTGGACACATGGTTCAGCTCAGCACTGTGGCCCTTCTCTACACTGGGGTGGCCGGAACAAACAGATGACTTAGACTATTTCTATCCTACAGATGTGCTGGTAACTGGATATGATATTATTATTTTCTGGGTCATCCGGATGGTGTTCTCGGGATATGAGCATACTGGAAAAGCACCCTTTAATACGGTATTAATTCATGGTCTTGTGAGAGATTCACAAGGGCGTAAGATGAGTAAGTCTCTTGGAAATGGAATCGATCCGTTAGATATCATCAACCAGTATGGTGCGGATGCACTTCGTCTCACACTGGTGACAGGAAATGCTCCCGGAAACGACATGCGTTTTTATCAGGAAAGGGTAGAGGCAAGCAGGAACTTTGCAAATAAGGTATGGAATGCGTCACGCTTTATCCTCATGAACATTGAAAATGAGGAACTGACACAGCCCGGCATTTCTGAACTGGCGGAAACTGATAAGTGGATTCTATCTAAAGTGAATACTCTGGCAAAAGATGTGACGGAGAATATGGATAAATTTGAGCTGGGTATCGCAGTACAAAAAGTGTACGATTTTATCTGGGACGAATTCTGTGATTGGTATATAGAAATTGCAAAGTATCGTATTTACCATAAAGATGAAGACTCAAAGGCGGCTAACTGTGCTCTGTGGACGCTGAAAACTGTCCTGGGGCAGGCACTGAAAATGCTCCATCCATTTATGCCATTTGTAACAGAGGAAATCTACAATGTCCTTGTTCCGGAAGAGGAGTCACTGATGATTTCTAAGTGGCCGGTATACAAAGAAGAATGGAGCTTTGCCGTATCGGAAAATATTGTAGAGCACATGAAAGAAGTAATCCGAGGTATCCGCAACATCCGCTCCGAGATGAATGTTGCAAACAGCCGTAAAACCAAAGTGTTTATTGTAAGTGAAGATGAAACACTTGTAGCTGGTTTTAAAGTTTTGTCTGCTTCTGTGAAGCCTCTTATGGGTGCAACGGAGATATTTATTGGCACAAGAAAAGAGGGAGTCTCAGAGGATGCAGTTTCCATTGTTGTGCCGGATGCAGTTATTTATCTTCCCATGGAGGAGCTGGTTGATTTCGAACAGGAACTAAAGCGTCTGACAAAGGAAGAAGAAAAGCTGAAAAAGGAAATTGCAAGAGCAGAAGGTATGCTGGCAAATGAAAGATTCATCAGCAAAGCCCCAGAGACAAAGATACAGGAAGAAAGAGAAAAACTGGAAAAATATACACAAATGTTAGAGCAGGTGCAGGAGAGAATGGCAGGCTTGAGGAAATCATAGGAGTGGTTATACATGAAACACATTCAAATCAGAAAACCTGATATAAAAGGCTTTTTCCGTAAAATAAAAAATCTTAACAAAGAGGATATAAAAGCGTACAGAGCAGCAAGGAAGGAGCGGAAACGGCATGCACTTGAGCAGCGCCGCAACAGTGCTTTTGCCAACAAAATGAAACCTGTATACAGCTTCATGAACAAGACAGCACTTATTTTCCATTATCTGCTTGCAGCTGTGTTGAACTTTTTAATAGAAGTGATATCAAGACATTCTCTGTTTGCGGCATGGGATTATATGGTGGGAACGCCGAAAGTGTTTTTATTTAATACATTTTTGATATTTGCAACCTTTTCCATTGTATTTCTGGTCCGCCGGAGGGTGTTTGCCAGAATTTTGCTGAGTGTATTCTGGTTGTTTATCGGCATATGTAACGGTTATTTGCTTCTAAAAAGGGTCACACCCTTCAATGCCCAGGACCTGAAGGTACTTTCAGATGCCTTGGAACTGACGGGTAATTATTTTAGTCCTTTTGAACTCATTTTATTGGCTATAGGAGTGGCGGCAGTGGTGCTTTGGGTTTTTTCCATGTGGCGCAGAGGGGGACAGTATACAGGAAAAATGCATCGCATTATTTCTTTACTCGGGGTAGTATTCTGGATTGGTGCGTATGTTGTACTTACGAATGTGGCAATCGATAATCGTGTGGTTTCCAATTATTTTGGAAATATCGCTTTTGCCTATGAAGATTATGGTTTTCCCTACTGCTTTACAGCCAGTATTTTTGACACCGGTATATCAGAACCTGCAGGCTACAGCAAAGATACCATGCGGAAAATCAGCAATAACGGTGATATTACAAAGAGTGAGACGGAGATGTCCGAAGATGAGCTCCCGAATATCATTTTTGTACAGCTGGAATCTTACTTTGACCCTACAGAAGTAGAATGGCTGCACTTTTCAGAAGATCCGACTCCAAACTTAAGGAAGATGTGTCAGGAATTTTCCAGCGGATACTTTAAAGTTCCGTCTGTAGGTGCCGGAACTGCAAATACTGAGTTTGAAGTGCTGACGGGGATGAACATGCGTTACTTCGGACCGGGGGAATACCCATATAAGACCTACGTAAAGACTAACACAATGGAAAGTGCCGCCACGGCGCTGGAAAGCCTTGGCTACGGTGCGGAGGCAATTCATAATAACGGGGGTAACTTCTACAGCCGGGCCCAAGTTTTTAATCATATGGGATTTGACCATTTTACAAGTAAGGAGTTCATGAATATCCTACAGACTACACCGAAGGGCTGGGCAACGGATGACATTCTGATTCCAAATATTCTGGAATCTATGGATACTACCACACAGCAGGACTTTGTGTTTACCGTCAGTGTGCAGGGGCATGGGGACTATCCTACAGAGAAGATGATTGAAAACCCGGAGATTGTGGTGAGCGGTGTGGAAGATGAGGGAAAGCGCAATTCATGGGAATACTATGTCAATGAAGTTCACGAGATGGATAAATTTGCAGGGAATCTTATTAAGGAAATTCAGAAGCGGGGTGAGCCCACGGTTGTTGTATTTTATGGGGATCATCTGCCCACTATGGGGCTGGAAGCCAAGGATATGAAGAGCCGATACCTTTATAATACCAACTATGTAATCTGGGACAATATCGGACTCAAACAAGAAGACAGAAATGTTCCCTCTTATCAGATTATGGCAGATGTATTTGAAAGGCTGGATATCCATTCTGGTACTGTATTTAATTATCATCAGCAGAGGAGGCAGACGAAGAACTATTTATCGGACCTGGAACTTCTGCAGTACGATATTTTGTACGGGAAGCAGTATGTCTATGAGGGCAGCGGGAAACCAATCACTGAGGGACACATGGTAATGGGCGTCAAGGACACATCCATTACAGATCTGGTATCCCAGATGGACGGAACTTACAGTGTTTACGGCGAAAATTTTACAAAGCAGAGTAAAATATATATAAACGGGGAGAAACAAACCAGTACTTTTTTGAATAATACAAGGATTGACCTGAAAGAGTCAAAGTTGGAAAACGGAGATATTATACAGGTAGACCAGGTTGGCTCCAATAACACAGTTTTCCGCGCATCTGGGGAATATGAGTATCAGGATGGGAAGCTGACAGAAGTTCCCCTCACGGGCGATGAAGAAGAACCCGGGAGGAATGCATTTGTAGATGCGGACACGGGGGATGCAAAGTGACATACGAAGAAGCAACGAGATACATTCTGAACATCCCGAAGTTTACAAAAAAAAATAAACCGGAACATATCAGCAGGTTTTTGGAATATCTCGGAAATCCACAGAAAGAGCGCAAGATTCTCCATGTAGCAGGGACCAATGGCAAAGGGTCTGTGTGTGTCTATTTAAGTACTATGTTGTTGGCTCAGAAAAAGACGGTGGGATTATTTGTTTCGCCCCATCTGATAAAAATGAATGAGAGAATTGTTATAAACGGAAAACAGGTTTCGGATGAGACGTTTCTCCAATTGTTCGAATATGTACTTGATATAACTGAAAAAATGCAGGAAGCAGGACTTCCTCATCCCACCTTTTTTGAGTTCCTGTTTGGAATGGCAATGACGGCATTTGCAAGGACAGGTGTGGAGTATATTGTGCTGGAGACCGGGCTTGGAGGGCGCCTGGATGCCACTAATTCCATTGAAAAACCTCTGGCGACAGCGATTACTTCCATAGGCCTGGATCACACGGAAATACTAGGAGATACTGTAGAAAAGATTGCGTTTGAAAAGGCGGGAATCATAAAGCCGGGTGTACCGGTTTTCTACTCTGACACCTGCGAAAAAAGTAACCGGGTAATTGAAAATGAGGCAGATATGCGGGGAGCGCCATGTAAAAAAATAGGGAAAGACGCGTACGAAATTCTGGGAATCAGGGATAAACATATTGCATTTTCCTGCGCAAATGCGTATTATGGAAATACAGCATGGACATTAAACAATATAGGGACTTATCAGCCGGGCAATGCGATGCTGGCCATGGAGATTATGCGTTTTATCTTTGGCAGTGACGGTAAGACAGATGCCTGGAGAGAAGTGCTTAGCCAGGTAAAGTGGGCAGGACGTATGGAAGAAATTCTTCCGGGTGTCTATGTGGATGGTGCACATAATGTCAGCGCAGTGGAAAATTTCGTCAGGAGTGTGCAGATGCAGAAGAAGGAAAATATTGTATTGTTTTCTGTAGTACGCGATAAAAATTATGAAGAAATGATTGCCTGTCTGTGCAAGAAATTAAAGACGGATTTTTATGTGCTTACCCGGATTGAGAATGAGCGCGGAGCGTCTATGGACGAACTGCAGAACATTTTCAACAGACATACAGATAAGCCTGTTATTATAAAGGAGTCTGCCAGGGAAGCACTTCAATATGTACTAAAACGTCAGAGGGACAGGGAAATATACTGCCTGGGCTCCCTCTACCTGGCGGGAGAGTTGGAACTGATAATTAGCGAAACAACCATGCTGCTAAGTTCGAAAGGACCTCACTAAGCCAGCAGGTTGTACTTTGCAGCTAAGGCTTGAAAAGACCAAGCCTAAGCAGCATAAGCAGGAGATATGAATATGTTGGATTACGAAGAGGAACTTAAGAAGTTCAAACCAAGTCTGGAAGTAGAAGACATTGAGGACGCAGTGTATCAGGAAGATTTGTCGGATATGACTGACCTCCTGAGAGAAGTTATGGATCAGACGAAATAAGGAAAGACAATGGTGACCATAGATGGACTATGCGAAGAAAATCTTATATCAGTCTAATCACTGGTATAATGATGGCCTGAGGAAAGCACAGATAAAGGATATGTCCGGTGCAATTGTTTCCCTTAGGCGGAGTTTACAATATAATAGAGAAAATATTGCCGCCAGAAATCTTTTGGGCCTTGTTTATTATGGGCGGGGGGAGGTTGCAGAAGGTCTGGTCGAATGGATTATCAGCAAGAACTTAAGGCCAAGAGATAATATAGCTGACTACTTTATAAATAAAGTCCAGAAATCAGCCGTTGAACTGGAGACCATTAATCAGGCTGTAAAAAGATATAATCAGTGTCTTGTGTATTGCAGCCAGAACGGAGAAGATCTGGCGATTATTCAGCTGAAGAAGGTTGTGGCAGCCCACCCTTCATTTTTAAAGGCATATCAGCTGCTTGCATTGCTTTACCTGCATACGGAACAATATGCCAAGGCAAGACAGGTACTGCGGATTGCCAGAAAAATGGATACAACCAACGATATGACTCTTCGTTATATGCATGAGATGGCAAATCTCCGAGGGAAAAAGGCAAATGCTGAAAGACCCGGGAAGGAAGAGGCAGTGGAATACAGCCTGGGAAACGAGACGATTATTCAGCCCAGGAACGGGGGAATTAAGGCACTGACTGCGAAATTTACTGTGATGAATATTATAGTAGGTGCTGTAATCGGAGCTGCAATTGTATGGTTTCTTATAGCACCGGCGGTGAGTAGGTCAAAGGCGGACAGTGTGAATAAGCAGGTTGTTGAGTACAGTGAGCGTATTAATGCGTTGGAAGCACAGGTCAGTGCCCAGACAAGGACGCTGGATCAGTACCGTCAGAATGACGCAGACGCAGCAGCCAATGCTAAGAATGCGGCGAGTACATCTGAAAGTTATGAAAATTTGATGGCAGTATCCAGTCAGTACAATTCAGGAAGCTACACCTATGATGTAATGGCGGATGCGCTTTTGAATGTAAATAGAGATGCTCTGGGAGAAGGCGGACAACAAATGTATGATGAACTTTCCGCAAGTATTTTCCCTTCTGCATGTGATATCCTATATTCTGGGGGAGTGGAATCTTTAAATGTTGCAAATTACGATACCGCCATATCTTCTCTGGGAAAGGTTGTAAAGATGGATGAAAATTATGACGACGGAGGAGCGCTGCTGAATCTGGGACTCGCATATCAGCGAAATGGGGATAATGACAATGCTTTAACTTATCTGAAACGTGTTGTTGAATTATTTCCGGATACAGAGAATGCACAGGAAGCACAGAATGCTTTAAATACAATTTCACAGGGCACAGATACGCAGACAGACAATACGTCAGAGGACGACGGCACAGCCACGGAAGATGACGGCACAGCTGCAGCAGGTGATGGCACAGCTGCAGCAGATGAAAGTACAGACGGTCAGTAGAAGACTTCTGCTGATATACGCAAGATGAGGATATGTAAGAGTTTACATATCCTTTTCTGATATTAAAAAGAGTACGGAAAGAACAGGACAGACGGACGGGGAGCGTTTCACATGTCCTAAACAGAAACTGTAAAAGCATGGAGGAGGAGTAATATGAAGTATCAGGTGCAGGAAAACTGCCTGACTATTTATCTGCCCAGGGAGGTGGATCATCACAACGCAGAAGATATGAGAAAAAATGCAGACACATTAATTGAACGCAATCATATTAAGTTTGTGATTTTTGATTTTGAGATGACGGATTTTATGGACAGCTCGGGAATCGGAGTGATTATGGGAAGATATCGGATTGTCCGTCTGCTGGGTGGAGAAATCTGGGCAGTGCATGCGAATGCAAGAATTAAAAAAATTCTGACTATGTCAGGAATGACAAAAATAATGCAGATATATGAGGAGGACGAAGTATGAAAAACACAAATGAAATGGAGATTATTTTTGACAGCTTTTCATCCAATGAGGGATTTGCAAGAGTAGCTGTAGCATCCTTTATGACTCAATTAAATCCCACAGTAGAAGAGGTGTCGGATGTGAAGACAGCAGTGTCTGAGGCAGTAACAAATTCTGTCATTCACGGGTATGAAAATGAGATACATAAGGTTTCCATCCGCTGCAGGATAGAAGGGCAGCAATTTACGGTGGAAGTAAGAGACAGTGGTGTAGGGATAGAGGACGTGGAACAGGCTATGACGCCCTTGTATACCAGTAAGCCTGAACTGGAGCGTTCCGGGATGGGATTCGCCTTTATGGAGGCCTTTATGGACCAGGTGGAAGTTGAGTCAGAGCTGGGGAAAGGAACCACAGTAAGGATGAAAAAAACCATCGGAAAAGGAAGGGAGCTATGGACCACACAATCGCTTTAATTAAGAAATCACACGATGGGGATAAAGAAGCGAGAGAACAATTAGTAGAAGAAAATGTAGGGCTGGTATGGTGTGTAGTGAAAAGGTTTTATGGAAGAGGGACTGAAGCGGAGGATTTATTTCAGATTGGAAGTATCGGCCTGCTTAAGGCCATTGATAAATTTGATCTGTCTTATGAGGTGAAATTTTCCACATACGCAGTACCCATGATATCAGGAGAGATTAAACGTTTTTTGAGGGATGACGGAATGATAAAAGTGAGCCGGTCCTTGAAAGAACTTTCTTATAAAATCTTTCAAACGAGAGAAGAGCTGGTAGGCAGGCTAGGAAGAGAACCAACCCTAGATGAACTGGCAGAAATTATGGGGGTGGATCGAGAAGAGATTGTCCAGGCAATGGAAGCAGGAGGCGAAGTAGATTCTTTGTACAAGCCAATCCATCAGAAAGAGGGAAATGAAATTTGCCTTGTGGACAAGCTGGAGGAAAAAGAGAGAAAAGAAGAGAAGATACTGGACCGTATGCTGCTTGCACAACTGCTGGAAAGCCTGGACAAGGAAGAACGTCAGCTGATTTACCTTCGGTATTTTGCAGAAGAGACGCAGTCTCAAGTCGGGAAAAGGATGGGAATTTCTCAGGTGCAGGTATCCAGAATGGAAAAAAGGATTATTGAGAGTATGCGGAAAACCTGTAATTGTTAAGGGCTGTTTGTAAATAATTCTGTCCTCCTGAATAGTTACGCATAATTTATAAAAAAGTTCAAATACTAACCTTGAGATGGAGCAGCAATTCCATCATTATGCGAGGAAAGGTTAGGTACAGTCATGGAAGATGGAAAAAGAAAAATCCGCATTTGTCTGTTTAGCATTGTACTGGCGGCAGTTGTAATTGGTATTCTTTATTACTATTTCAATGGGAGTACACCTGTCAGAAATAGTGAAGGTACTTTGATCCGGGGGCCGAGGGTGGAATATTATGGCTGTTAGTCACGATACGGTGTATTTAAAAGGTGACAGGGATGTTGAGGTACAAAAAACGGATATTACCCTGAGTGATATTGTATCGCTTGAGTGCAGCAACAAAGATATTGTTCCCAAATTAAAGGCACTAAAAATAATGAAAATACCGGATAAGGGAAAACAGCGGTTTGTTATTTCCATACTAAAAATTATTGCCTGTATTCATGCAGAGTATCCGGGCCTGGAGATCCAAAATATGGGTGAACAGGATATTATTGTAACTTATGAGGAGCAGAAGACTCCAGGTATGCTCTGGCATATTATAAAAACTGCCTTTGTAGCTTTGATTACGTTCTGTGGATCTGCTTTTGCCATTATGACATTTAATAACGATGTGTCTGTGCCAAAGCTCTTTTCACAGATTTATAAATATGTGACCGGAAGTACATCTGATGGTTTTACTATATTGGAGGTTACTTATTCCATAGGACTTACCATAGGAATTCTTGTATTTTTTAATCATTTCGGGAAAAAGCGTTTTACGGTGGATCCAACGCCCATGGAAGTGCAGATGCGGCTATATGAAAACGACATACAGACTACTTTAGTGGAAGATGCATCAAGAAGGGAGCAGGAACTGGATGTGGGTAAATCAAATCATACTGGCAGTCATCGGAATTAGCGGCGGATTGATCGTTGCAGGGGGATTATTTTCATTTATCATAGAGCTTGGAATAGCTGCTGACTTTGCGGACCGCACTCACACGGCGGATAAGATACTGCTGTATGAAGACTGTGTGGCGCTGGGCGGCATTGTGGGAAATCTGATTTCCATATTTCAGATACACATTTCCCATGGGAGTTGGATACTCCCCATATTTGGTCTTGTGAGCGGTATTTTTGTCGGATGCTGGGCTATGGCTCTGGCCGAAATACTAAATTTGTTCCCGATTTTTGTACGGAGGCTGAAGATGGTCCGGTATATCTCAGCGTTTATATTAAGTATTGCAGTAGGAAAGGGCGTGGGGGCTCTTATCTATTTTTATAAGGGGTGGTAAATATTATTAAGAAGCAAAAATAAATAAAGTTTGTCAAAAACAAGCCGGGAGGTATTGACTTATTTATTATCCCAGTGTAATATTTAAATGTAAACGGGCTATCCAATGACGGAATGTATTTCTGATATGGGTAGCCAATTTTTTTGGGAGGGCAAGATTATGAAGAAGAAGATTTTAAGCACATTGCTGTGTGCAGTCATGGCTGTCAGTATGCTGGCCGGCTGCGGAAAACCGGCTGCAGAGACAGGCAGCGCTGATTCCGGTGACAAGAAGAAAGAAGCATCGGCAGGCATCGCAAAAGAAGACATCAAGATTGGATTTGTACATGTATCCGATGCAAGTGACATGGGTTATACATACAATCACGATCTGGGCACCAAAGAAATGCAGAAGACCTTAGGAATAAGCGACGATCAGATTATCAATAAGTTTAACGTACCTGAAGGTGCAGAGTGTGACACGGCTTTAAGAGAACTCGTAGATGCAGGATGCAATATTATATTTGCAACAAGCTTCGGTTTTGAAGATTATGTAAAAGAGGTTGCATCAGAGTATCCGGATATACAGTTCTGCCATGCTACAGGCTATCAGGCAAAGGACTCCGGGCTGGACAATATGCATAACTATTTTGCGTCTATCTATGAAGCACGTTATCTTGCAGGTATTGCTGCCGGTCTGAAGACGGAAAGTAATCACCTCGGTTACGTTGCAGCGTTCCCGTTTGCAGAGGTTATCAGCGGATATACTTCTTTTTACCTGGGAGCCAAAAGTGTAAATCCAGATGTGACAATGGATATTATGTATACAAACTCATGGAATGACCCGACGATAGAGTCTCAGGTTGCAAAGGCTCTGATAGAGCGCGGATGTGATGTGATCTCACAGCACTCTGATTCCACAGCTCCTGCAACGACGGCGGAAGAGTACGGTGCGTATCAGGTTGGATATAACAATGATATGATTGAGGCAGCACCAAAGGCTTCCCTAATTTCAGCCCGTATCGACTGGGGTATTTATGTGACAGAAGCAGTAAAGGATGTAATAGATGGCAAGGAGATTCCGGTCGACTGGTGTAAAGGTCTGGCCGACAATGCGGTTTATCTGTCACCCTTAAATACAGACATTGCTGCAGAGGGAACCCAGGAAGCAATTGACAAAGCGGCAGAAGAAATTAAATCAGGAAAACTTCAGGTGTTTGCAGGTCCTCTGACAGGAACAAATCCGGACGGTGAGAAAATTGAAGTTGCTGAAGGCGATTACTATAAAGAACAGGTTGATCAATCCGCTCCGTCCTGGAATTATATTATTGATGGATGTAATGTGATTGAATAGTTAGACTCATACCGGTATAAGTTCATTACAGAGCCGTTGCATGACGGCTCTGTTTTTGGAAGTATATAAAACGGTCGGTAAGAGAAAGGAGGAGGAAGGCTTGGGCGAGGCTACAGATTATGCTGTGAGGATGCATCATGTCACAAAAACCTTCGGGAAGGTTGTTGCCAACAAGAATGTTGATCTGGAACTCAAAAATGGGGAAATACTGGCACTTCTTGGAGAGAATGGAAGTGGGAAGACTACGTTGATGAACATGCTCTCCGGCATCTATTTTCCGGATCACGGTGAAATAGAAATTCATGGAACACCGGTAACTATCCGGTCTCCGAGAGATGCGTTTGATTTAGGAATAGGGATGATTCATCAGCATTTTAAGCTGGTGGATGTTATGACGGCAGCAGAAAATATTATTCTGGGACTTGACGGAAAGACTACGGTGAACCGCAAGGAAATTAATAAAAAGGTTGGGGAATTGGCTTCCCGATATGGGTTTGAGACAGATCCCGCTAAGAAAATCTATAATATGGCAGTATCTGAGAAGCAGACCGTGGAAATATTGAAGGTACTGTTCAGGGGGGCCGATATCCTAATACTGGACGAACCCACTGCAGTGCTGACACCTCAAGAGACTAAGAAGTTGTTTGCCGTGCTCCGCAATATGAAAGCAGACGGAAAATCAATTATCATTATTACACATAAGCTCAATGAAGTAATGGCTATTTCAGACAGAGTGGCAATTCTGAGAAAGGGCGAGTACATAGGTGTTGTGGAGACTGCCGCAACGAATCAGGCGCAGCTTACGGAGATGATGGTAGGACGGCCGATCAGTCTTGCAATTGACAGACCTAAAAGGGAGTGTGGGGAGGAGAGACTCGAAGTCATCGGGCTGACCTGCCTCAACGGAGAAGGAGTCAAAACACTTGATAATGTCTCTTTTACAACATACAGCGGTGAGATTCTGGGAGTTGCCGGGATTGCAGGCAGCGGTCAAAAAGAACTCTGTGAGGCAATTGCGGGACTGTGTCCTACAATAGCTGGCTCTGTACTTTATTCAGGAGAGTGCGAAGGCGAAAACTGTGTGTCGAGAGAGCGTATTCTAGGCCTGAAACCTGACGAAATTGTAAAAAAAGGCATTTCCATGGCATTTGTCCCGGAGGACAGACTGGGAATGGGGCTTGTGGCAGGCATGGATATGACGGACAACGTAATGCTGAGAAGCTACAAAAACAAGAAGGGCTTTTTGGTAGACAGGAAGACACCTAAAAATGTGGCAGAAAAGCTGATTGAAGAACTGGAGATTGTCACCCCGGGAGTCGAGACACCGGTAGGAAGAATGTCAGGCGGAAATGTTCAGAAGGTTTTGTTGGGGCGGGAAATTGCACTTAGTCCTTCTGTACTGATTGTAGCATATCCTGTGCGGGGCCTTGATATTAACTCTTCATATAGAATCTATGATTTGCTCAATGAGCAGAAGAAAAAAGGTGTATCTGTTATTTTTATAGGGGAGGATCTGGATGTGCTGATGGAACTGTCTGACCGAATTATGGTCTTGTGCGGCGGGAAGGTCAGTGGAATTGTAGATCCGAGAGAAGTAACTAAAGAGGATATTGGGCTGATGATGATACATGTGGAAGAGGAGGTACCGGTATGCAAGTAAAGTCAACACAGGTGAAAGAACCTCTGCTCCGTATGGTAAAGCGGGACACGCTTTCACCCAGGAAGGCCTGGGGAATCCGCGGGATTGCCTTTCTTCTTTCTCTCATAACAGGAGGGGTGTTAATTCTGATTCTGGGACATAACCCTTTTTTGGTATATAAGGCTATGGTAGTCGGCTCATGGGGTTCCTCCACAGTGATTCATGAGACAGTAAAACTTGCGGTTCCTCTTTTGATTACTGCAATCGGTATTTCTTTTGCGTTTAAAATGAAGTTTTGGAATATCGGGGCGGAGGGACAGATACTCGTAGGGGCTGTGGCAGCAGGAGCCTTTGGTCTGTTTACTGCACATATTTTTCCAAAGCTTCCTCTGGTAATTCTGATGCTTTTTGCCGGAATGACAGCAGGAGGGTTATACGGTCTCCTTCCGGCAGTGTGTAAAGCAAAATGGGGAACAAATGAGACTTTGTTCACTCTGATGCTCAATTACATCGCTCTGGCTTTTGTCAAGTACCTGATGAATGGGCCGTGGAAGGCTCCGGGAAGCAGCTTCCCGAAGATTGCCATGCTGGTGCCGGGAGCCAGACTGTCAAAGGTGCTGGGCGTGCATTGGGGTTGGATACTGGCACTGATCCTGGTCGTGGCTGCCTATATTTATTTTAATAAGACAAAACAGGGATATGAAATTGCTGTGGTTGGTGAAAGCAATAATACGGCCCGCTACGCAGGGATCAATGTGAGCAGGGTATTTACCCGTACCATGTTTTTATCGGGTGCTTTGTGCGGCCTTGTGGGAATGCTTCAGTTCGCGGGAGCAGATTATACCATTACAGAAGGAACGGCCGGGGGAGTCGGGTTTACCGCTATTACCGTTGCATGGCTTGCGAAGATGAATCCTATAGGGATGCTGGGAGTCTCCGTGTTTATTGCTATGTTGGAGAGAGGGGCAAATACTATTCAGACGAACTTTAAAATACCGGCATCTGCATCAGATCTGTTGATAGGGATTATTCTCTTTTTCATGCTGGGATGTGAGTTCTTTGTTACATACCGTCTGATTTTCAGAGGGAAGGAGGAGCAGCATGCTTAATACATTAAATAGCTTATTTATAGCGGCAGTGCTTGCAGGAACTCCGTTGCTGCTGGGTGCACTGGGAGAAATCCTGACAGAGAAATCGGGGAATATGAATCTTGGTGTGGAAGGCATGATGTTCATGGGAGCAATTACCGGACTGGCAGGCTCCTACTATTATGAGCAGACTGTAACAAAATCAGGCGGTGCGCCAAATGGTATTCTGTCAGCCCTTATTGCACTCCTTGTATCGTTCCTGGCAGGAGCTTTTGGAGCCTTGATATACAGTTTCCTTACGATATCACTGCGTGCGAATCAGAATGTAACCGGTCTGACCTTGACTATATTCGGTACCGGATTCGGCAACTTTTTCGGCGAATATATTGGACAGAAAGCAGGAGGATATGTTGCGGTAAGCGGTACGACAAAAGCTGCATTTTCCAAACTACATATTCCGGTACTATCAGATATTCCGGTCCTGGGAAAGCTTCTATTTCAATATAACTGGCTGGTATATCTTGCGATTTCTATTGCCATAATTATGGCGTGGTTTTTTAACAAGTCCCGTATAGGTCTGAATTTAAGAGCAGTGGGGGAGGATCCGGCGACAGCAGACGCTGCAGGAATTAATATTACAAGATATAAATATATTGCAACCATTATAGGCGGCGGCATCTGCGGTATCGGCGGCATGTATATGAGTATGGTTACAACTTCCGGTGTGTGGGTGCACGGATGTGTCAGCGGATATGGATGGCTTGCAGTTGCACTGGTTATCTTTGCGACATGGAGTCCGGCAAAGGGCATTCTGGTAGCCTTGATATTCGGGGGATTAACAATTATGCGTATGTATGTGAATATACCGGGACTTCCCGCGCAGATCTATGATATGCTTCCCTATGTGGCTACAATCGTAGTACTCGTTGTGACAAGCATGAGGCAGAGCAAAGAGCATGCACAGCCAAAGAGCTGCGGACTGAATTACTTCAGAGAAGAAAGATAGCAGGAGTACAAAGTGGGGAGCAATCCGCAGGTATCATGGGGGCAAAATACTTTTTAGCGAACACTGATGAATATTACTCAGTGCTCGCTATTTTTTCGTGGTTATAAAACTTTCATCAACCAATATACCAGCCCCAGAACCCAGCTGGTGAATATTCCATACAATATAACCGGCCCTGCGATTGTAAATATTTTACATCCGATTCCGAATACCTGCCCCTCTTTCTTATATTCAATGGCAGGAGCTGCCACGGAGTTGGCAAACCCGGTGATTGGCACCAGAGCGCCCGCCCCTCCCCATTTTGCTATCTTGGGGTATATATTCATCCCCGTAAGGATAATACTGATTAGTATTAAGAGGAGAGAGGTCCAGCCGCTGCATTCATCTTTTGACATGCCCTGAAGTTCACAATAATTATAAATAAATTGTCCCAAGGTACAGATTATACCGCCTGTGATAAACGCTTTCCCCATATTTGAATAAACATTATGAACAGGAGTTTTACGCTTTACATAATCCTGATATTGCTTTTCCTGCTTTACTTTTTCAATCTTATCCATACTCATTCTCCTTCACCGGCTAAATTACAATTAGTATGTGGAAAATCAGGGGAAATATACGAAAAATCGATTATAATATTAGAGCACAGATTTAACAATAGCTAAATGGCTTTATTTTACTTTCGTGCCATTTCATAAATCTTTATCACATCATCTTTATATAATGTCTGGAAAAATCCTACGTGTCCGCCGCCGGTGGCCACGCATTTTCTTGCCATTTCTTCAATTTGCGCATCTGTAGGTTCCACACCAAGCTCCTTTAAGTTTGTCGGCATGCCAATTTTGCGGCACCAGTCTTCCCATGCTTCGATACCCTTCAATGCGGTTACCTCCATATTGTAGAAGTTTTCCGGTACATTAAATACACTGACAGCAAACTGTGCAAATCTTGCAGGGTTGGTTTTCAAGACATATCTTGCCCAGCTTCCCCATATGGCGCACAATCCCGCACCATGAGCCACATCAAACATTCCGCCCAGCTCATGTTCAATCTTATGGGAAGCAAAGTCTGATACACGCCCTGTTCCGGTCAGGCCGTTATGTGAAAGGCTGCCTGCCCACATTAAAGTAGCCCTGGCCTCATAATTTTCCGGCTCTTTTACAGCAACTTTTACAGCTTCGCGGACAGAGACAAGGAGACCCTCTGCCATACGGTCAATCAAATCCACATCCTTTGTATTGGTAAAATACCGCTCCATTGTATGCATCATAATATCAGAGCCGCCGCTGGCTGTCTGGTAAACTGGAAGTGTATAGGTAAGCTCTGGATTCATAATAGCAAATTTCGGACGTGCACAGTCATGGTTATAGGACCGTTTCAGCATACCGTCTTCAATAGTAATAACCATGGAATTACTTGTTTCAGATCCGGTGGCTGCGATAGTAGATATGCATCCGATGGGAGCAATTTTGTCAGTTGTAGCCTTGCCGAGCAACAAATCTTCCAGTGAAAAATCGTTGACAAGTCCATACCCAATGCCCTTTGCAGAGTCAATGGCGCTTCCTCCTCCGATTGGAAGAAGAAAATCAACTCCTTCGTCTTTGCAAAGCTGTATCCCTTCTTTTACAAGACCAAGCCGTGGATTTGGAACTACTCCCCCCAGATCAATATAATCGAGTCCGGCATCCTCAAGACCTTTATGAACTCGATCCAGAGTTCCATTTTCCTGAAGAAATGTACCGCCATAATGAACCAGGACCTTGTGACCGCCCAGTGCCTTTATTTCCTTTCCGGCTTCTGCTTCCACACCTTTCCCAAAAATGACTTTAGTAGGATTGTAAAATTCAAAATTAATCATGTAAAAACCTCCTTAAATAGTGCAGTATATAAAATGCTGCGAATAAATCCTTTCCTTTTACTGTGTCTCATTATAAATATTTTTGGAGAAAATGAATAATTGAAAAATTGCACTAAGTAAGTGAAACAATATGATAAGAAAAGTAAAATTTTTGTGGACAGAACAGTATGCACAAAAAAGGGCATGGTTTCTTGACAAAAGGTCTTATAAAACATGCAAAATAGACAAGGTATCATAGGAAATTAAAAAAAGTGTGATATATTTAATACTAGTTGCACCAAGTTTTTGTTTGCAGGTGAAATTATATGATTTGTAAAATGAGCTGCCGGGCAGATATAATATGCTCGAACAGCGGGGAAGGTGGGTCAAATGTTTTTACCAAGAGAAAAGAAAATATTGAATTTACTTTTAAAGAGTGAGAAAAAATTAACCACATCTCAGGTTGCTGCGGAGTTAAAGGTCAGTCCCAGGACAATCAAAACAGATGTTAAAAAAATCAATACAGAGTTAGAAAGACACTCCTGTTTTATCAGAACCAGGCAGGGCGTGGGCCTCTGGCTGGATTTCGATGAAAATGGGAAACGTTATCTGAAAACGGCTATTTACGAAGAGTCAGATTTATATATGTCGGCGGAGGCCAGAAAGTATTATATTGCGGTGGCCCTTCTAAATAGCAAGGAATACACTTCGATGGAGTCCCTGGCTGGCAGGTTTTATGTAAGTAAGGGGACTGTTGTGAATGATGTCAATGAACTGGAGCCGTTTTGGAGGAAGTTCGATATTGCGTTTTCAAAAAAAGTAAAATATGGAATCAAGGCAGAAGGAATGGAATCACAGACGAGGCTTGCTCTGATTGATGCTCTAAAAAAAGTAGCAGGAGCTCCAGGAAAGGCTGCTGCTGAAAAGATACAGCCAATGTTTGAAAATGTAGATCTAAATCAGTTAAAAGACATTATAAAGGGAACAGAAAAAAGATTCCACTTTATTTTGACGGATATATCTTTCGATGAGTTTCTTATACAGCTTGCTGTCATGCTGCAGCGTCTGGAAATGGGCCATGGCATGGATGACAAGGCTAAAGATGTTGCCCTTCATATAGAGAGAAAGGAATGGTTCATCAGCCAGTTTTTGAAGGAACAGATTGCAGAGTATACCAGGATAGAAGTGCCTGAAAAAGAAATGGAGTATTTGATTTGCTGTCTCAGAGGGATGCGCTTTCAGGTTCCTATGGTCAAGGAAAAAAACCTGAAAAAGATGCGCAGCCGGGCACCGGAAATGTTTGACTATATGATGAAGATATTGGAGGAAATAGATGAGAAATATCATCTGAATCTGGAAGAAGATGACGAACTGTCCTATGCCATGTTTGATCATCTGGAGTGTATGGTTCACCGGATCCAGAGCAAGATGTATCTGACAAATCCAATTCTGGAGTCGGTAAAGAAAGAGATGTTTTATGAGTATGAAATTGCTTCTTATCTCATTGCAAAGTTCAGTGCTAAATATGAGGTTGAGACAACAGAAGACGAAATCGGATATATCACCTTCCATATTGGGGCTTCCATAGAACGCATGACCCAGAAGAAAAAGAAAAGTTTTACTGTAACAATTGTATGTATGACAGGTATTGGTACGTCACAGTTTATATCAATGAAACTGAAAAGACTTTTCCCCAATATTGAGGTTTCAAAAATTATCTCTGCGAATATGGCAGAGGGTCTGGATGAGAGGGGGCAGGATTTTGTGATTTCCACGATTCCCCTCTATTTGGAGAAGATTGAAGTAATACAGGTATCCCCGGTACTCAATGAAGAAGACGTAAGGCGTATTCAAAAACATATCCATAAACAGGAAAATAAGCAGACGGAAGAAAAATTTACCTACTTTTATCTAAAGAATTTGTTGCATGAAGAGATTACAATATTAAACTGCGACTTGAAATCAAAGGAAGAAGTTATGGAATTGCTGGGGAAAAGGATGATAAGGGAAGGGTACGTGGATGCTGGATATGTAGATTCCATATTTGAAAGGGAAAGGCTTTCCGACACTTGTATAGGCAGTCTGATTGCCATACCTCATGCGTTTGACGGACATATCCTGAGGCAGGGAATTGGACTTTTGACCTTAAAGAAGCCTGTAGCCTGGGGGAATGAAAAAGTACAGATTGTATTTATGCTTGCGCTGAATACAAAAGCTGAAAATCATTTCCAGGGAATTTTTGGAGAAATGCTGGATCTGACAAAGAATTCAAAAGATGTGGCACAGATGTTAAAAGCCAGAAAATTTAATGAGATAGAGATTTTTAAGAGGGGATAGCGCTTAAAAAGAAAGGAATTTAGTTGTATATGAATATTGCAGAAATGATTGATGAGAAACTGGTGAATTTTGATTTTGAGGCTGGGACCAAAGATGATGTATTAAAGGGTCTTGGAAAAATGATGTATGACGCAGGTAAAGTAAGTGACCTGAAGCAATATATAGATGGACTTTATGAAAGGGAAACTGAGTTCTCAACAGGGGTAGGGAACGGTGTTGCAATTCCCCATTGCAAATCCGGCTGCGTCAGAGAGGCAGCATTCACATTGGTAAAACTAAAGAATCCGGTGGAATGGGAAACACTGGATGGACGTCCGGTTGATTATGTGATTATGCTTGCCGCCCCAAACACATCAGATAATGTACATTTAAAAATGCTTTCTAGACTGGCGGCAAATCTGGTGGACGATGATTTTCGAGAGGCACTTAAAAGTGCGTCATCTGTGAAGGAAATCAAAGATTTATTTTCATCAAAAAAGGAGGAGGAATAAGATGTATATTCTGGGAGTAACAAGCTGTCCGGTGGGAATCGCACATACCTATATGGCAGCATCTAATCTGGAAAAATGTGCTAAGAAAAAGGGCCTGGAGGTGAAGATCGAAACTCAGGGAGCTACAGGCGTGGAAAATGAAATAACAAAAGAGGATGTTAAGAGGGCAGATGCTGTAATCATTGCCAGCGATGTGAGAATCAAGAACGGTAGTAGATTTGATGATCTGCCTACATTGACAGTAGGAGTCAGTGAGGCAATCAAGGATGCAGACGGAATAATTAACGAATTGTTGGAGGCATTGAAATAAAATGGCGGAGATAAAGAGAAAAACGAAAAAGAAAAGCCAGGGAGCATTTCTGAGAGATTCTATTATGACAGGTATATCTTATATGATTCCTGTTATTGTAGGCGCCGGTGTTATTCAGGCAATTGCAAAAGCAATGGGCGGATATGATATCGCAAACCATATGGAAGAGATTGACACACTGGCAAAAGCAATTATGCTTCTTGGTCAGAACATGATGAACTTTGTAGTACCGGTTATCGCAGCATTTATCGCATATGCCATGGCGGACAAGCCCGGGCTTGCTCCTGGGTTTGTAATGGGTGCCCTTGCAGGTGCGATTAATACTGGATTTGTGGGGGGCCTTGTAGGCGGTATCATGGTTGGATACTTTATTCTTGCACTGAAGAAAATTAAAGTACCCAAGTCATTACAGGGCGTTATGCCGATTTTGATTATACCTGTCGTTACTACACTGGTCTGCGGCTTGCTGATGTACTATGTTGTAGGTGTGCCGATCCGGCTGTTTATGGAGTGGGTAACGCTTGGACTGACTTCCTTAAGTGGTGGTTCAAAGTTCCTCTTAGGTGCAGTGATCGGAGCTATGATTTGCTTTGATCAGGGGGGCCCGATTAATAAGACAGCAGCTCTGTTTGTAAATGGGCTGAATGCTGATGGGTTCTTAATACCCACAGCCGCAAAGATGTGTGCCGGTATGACGGCCCCACTGGGAATCGGCCTTGCATGCTTTATCGGCGGGAAAAAGAAATTTACACACAGTGAAAGAGAACAGGCAAAGTCTTTGTTTATTCTATCCTGCTGCTATGTTCAAGAAGGTGTTATCCCGTTTCTGATGAAAGATCCGGTCCGCGTCGTGATTTCCACTATGACGGGAGGTGCCATAACCGGAGGGCTTTGTATGATTTCTGCATTGGAGTCCCCGGCTGTCCACGGTGGTGCATTTGTCATCGCAATGACATCCAATCCACTGATGTTTGTCGGATACTGGCTGCTGGGCGGATGCATCACAGGCGTATTGTATGCAATCCTAAGGAGGCCACTTCCGGAGGGATATGTTGAAAGTGAAGACGATTCTGTTTCTATTATTTAGTGAATTGTTGGAATAGGAGAAAAATATGTATGTATCAATGAAAGACATGCTCTGGCATGCACACAAAAATCAATATGCAGTTATGGCAATTAACTGTGTAAACATGGAACAGGCAAAAGCAATTATCCAGTCTGCCGAGGAGGAGAAATCTGCAGTTATTATTAATATTTCTCCTCGTCAGATGAAAGCACACGGGCACGCAGATATCTTGGCGCCGATGATAAAAGGAATGGCAAAAAAGGTGTCTGTTCCGGTGGCCTTCAATCTAGATCATGGTGCTGATTTTGAGGATATTACATATGCAATGCAATGTGGGTTTTCCAGTGTCATGATCGACTCTTCTAGTTACGAGTTTGAGGAGAATGTAAGAAGAACGCAAATGATTGCATCACTGGCCCATGGTATGGGACTTTCCTGTGAGGCTGAACTTGGTCACGTAGGTGCGGCAAAGGAAGCGGATAATGAAAAGGAAGACTTATACACGAATCCTCAGCAGGCAAAAGAGTTTGTGGAGAGGACCGGATGTGACTGTCTGGCAGTGGCCATAGGAACAGCACATGGGAGCTATCCGAAAGGATTTATTCCCAGGTTGGATTTTGAAAGATTAAAATTACTGAAGGAAACACTGCAGATACCGCTTGTACTTCACGGAGGCTCCGGAGCAGGTGAAAAAAATATAAAAAAGGCAGTTGCCTGCGGAATTAACAAGATTAATGTATGCACTGACTTATTTAAACATGCAAGAATAGCAACAGCAAGAGCTCTGGAAGAAAATCCGGAAATCGACTATATGGATTTATGCATTGAGGCACAGAATGCTATGAAGGACTTCATTAAGAATTACATGAGAATGATTGGTTCAAGCAGACGTTATGATTTTGAAAAGCATCAGGGTCCGGAGTTTGATTAGTACACAGGGAAAATGAGGTGCCGTCATGTTAGAAGGGAAAGATGTATGGAATCCATGGTTTCAGACAGATATGGAAGATATAAAAATAGGAGACCGGACTGTCTATACATTTTCAAAGATGAAAAAAAGTTTTTATGAGATGCTGGAAGATACGGCTGAAAGGTATCCCGATAAACCAGGATTGTGTGACAATTGGAACAGAAGCTACACTTATCGGGAGTTTTTACATATGGTGGATAGTCTGGCAGCATATCTGAAAAATGTGCTGCATGTTAAGAAAAAAAGTCATGTGGGCCTGCTGCTGAATAATGGAATTGAGTTTGCCACAGCCTTTTATGCAGTATGTAAGCTGGGGGCGGTTGCAGTGCCGCTCCCCACGAAATACAGGGAACCGGAGATCCAGTCATTGACAGATAAGGCAGATTTGTACTGTGTTCTTGTCAGTGAGGACTACGGGAGCTTGATACGGGATTATGAGGATGCTGGGATAATTGTTTTATGCACACGGGATGAAGAAAACGGATATGGGTTTTGTTATCTGAATCTGCCGGGGGGCGGGACTGAATTGTCCGCCCCAGGGTGTGGTGAATTGGAAGATGAAATGATTCTCATGTTTACTTCGGGGACGACTTCGGAAAGCAAGGGAGTTATTTTGAAAAACTATAATATCAATCACGCTGTGATGATATATCAGAGACTTTTAGAACTGGGACCGGAGGATAAAACAATCATACCCGTTCCCATTTATCATATTACAGGGCTTGTGGCGCTGTTGGGGTTATTTGTCTATATGGGAGGCACGGTTTATCTGTATAAGCGGTATGATGCCAGAAGGATTCTGGAGGGTATAAATAATCATGGAATAACCTTTATGCATGGTTCCCCCACGGTATTTGGGTTACTTTTGGATTACCAGAAAGAATTCCCTGAACTGAAAAGCGTGCGGAAGCTTGCCTGCGGCAGCAGCTATATACCGGTGGAAACAATGAAAAAGCTTCACAGGTGGATGCCCGGAATGGAGTTTCAAAATGTATATGGGATGACGGAGACTTCTTCACCGGGGACAATTTTTCCCTATGACGCGGCAATCAGTATTTATCCCAAGTCGCAGGGAAAGCCGATTCCGGGAATGCATCTGAAAATCGTGGATGATGGAAGAGAAGTGGCCGATGGGATTGTTGGGAGCATATACCTGAAGGGCGCTAATATCTGTGAGTACTATTACAATATCGACTCGCCCCTGATTACGCCGGATGGATGGCTTGACACCGGAGATATGGGATATATTAATGAAGATTCCTATGTGTTTATCGTAGACCGAAAAAAAGATATGATTAACCGCGGGGGAGAGAAGATTTGGTGTACGGATGTGGAAAATGAGCTGCTCTCTTTGGAGGGGATTAAGGATACAGCTGTGGTCGGGATTCCCAATGGAGTATACGGGGAAGTTGCCGCTGCTGTGGTTGTTTTGGAAAAAGGCAGCAGGCTGACGGAAGAAGAGATTAAAATCGGGCTGAAGAACCGGCTGGCAAAGTTTAAAATTCCGGAGAAGGTGATTTTTGTGGATGAGGTGCCGAAAACACCTGGGCTCAAGACAGATAAGAACTACATCAGGACATTATTTGAGAAAGGAAACTAGTTATGCTGAAAGCAAATTTTATCAGTGCGAAGGAAGCTGCTTCCAGGGTAAAGGATGGAAGCACCATTTGCCCGGTCGCCATGACCCTTGTCAGTGCAAGTGAGTCAATTTTAAAAGAATTGGAAACAAGTTTTGTGAAGACAGGGCATCCGTCCGGACTGACTTTGCTTCATTCCTGTGGACAGAGCGACCGAAAAGACGGTATACAACATCTTGCTCACGAGGGGATGGTGAAGCGGATCATCGGTTCTCACTGGGGGCTTCAGCCCAGATGGATGGAGATGATTGCGAAAAGCCAGGTGGAGGCATACTGCCTGCCACAGGGGCAGATTGCCCAGCTGTACAGAAGCATGGCCTGTGGTCTGCCGGGAAAAATGTCCAAGGTGGGACTGGGAACATTTATCGATCCCCGGGTGGAAGGCGGCAAGATGAACGAGCGCACAAAGCCCCTGCCGGATATTGTAGATATTATTTCCTATAACAACCAAGAGTATATGTTTTATAAAGAAGTTCCCATTGATGTCTGTCTGATCCGTGGGACTCTCTGTGACGAGATGGGAAATCTGACAACGACGGAGGAAGCAATGAAGCTGGAAGTACTGCCGGCGGTACTGGCGGCCAAGCGTTACGGCGGTAGAGTCATTGCCCAGGTAAAGCAGGTCGTTCAGACAGGGAGTATCAATCCCAAGGATGTAACTGTCCCGGGGGTATTTATTGATGATGTTGTTGTGTGCGAGAATCCAATGGAAGATCACCGGCAGACCTCCTCCTGGTATTTTGACCCATCCTACTGCGGCCAGGTCAGGGTCCCTCAGGGAAATATCCAGCCTGCGCCATTTAATGAGAGAAAGTTTATTGCAAGGCGTGGGACTTTGGAGCTGTATCATGGAGCAGTGGTGAACCTTGGTACAGGAATCCCCAATGATATGGTAGGAAAAATCTGTAATGAAGAAGGTGTGTCGGATGACATTATGATTACAGTGGAATCCGGAATATACGGCGGAGTACAGGCGGGGGGCATAGACTTTGGAATCGGACAGAACCTGTATGCCATGATCGGGCATCATGAGCAGATGGATTATTATAACGGCGCCGGTGTGGATATTACATACATGGGGCTTGGCGAGCTGGGGGAGGACGGCAGTGTAAACTCCACTAAAATGGGCTCCCGGTGCACCGGTGCCGGCGGGTTCATTGATATCACCCAGAACGCTAAAAAGATAGTATTTCTGGGGACCTTTACAGCCGGCGGGGCTAAATATGAGTTTGCTGACGGGAAGCTGACCATTTTACAGGAAGGAAAAATATGTAAAATGGTGAAGCGGGTGGCACAGCTGTCCTTTAACGGACCAATGGCCAGAGAAAAGGGACAGGAGGTTCTAATCGTCACAGAACAGATCGGAAGAGCGTCGTGTAGGGAAAGAGTGT
>ENA-UOOI01000720-UOOI01000720.1-fermentation-metagenome-genome-assembly--contig:-NODE-720-length-40444-cov-21.770655_pt1 | contig 40444 bp, 36 predicted proteins | sample MGYA00245779_ERZ724027 | MGnify/ENA primary metagenome ERZ724027 (study PRJEB28704, sample SAMN03018318) | fermentation metagenome | biome: anthropogenic terrestrial biome; feature: soil; material...
ATAAGTTTATAGCAGTCATTTAACTGACTATAAACTTATTATACGAGGAGAATTAAATATGGTAAATAGAGTATATGGATTATTAGGTATAGTAAGCAAAATGGCAAATTGGAATGCTGATTTTACAGGCAAACCTAAGTCAACTAGTGATGGTGACGTCTATGGAAGTGATAAAGCCATAAAATATTCTATGAAAAAATATTTGAAGGGTAAGGGCGAAAAAATTTTATATATAAAGACCTATAAAATAGACGAAAAAGCTAAAGCTGATGAAAAAAATAAGCTGCAGCCTAAGGAACTTACAGAAAGATATAATGAAATATTTGCCCCAGCTATAATTGATAAAAACACATCTTCTAAAGAAGTCTTAAAAAATCTTTTTTCGGCTGTAGATGTTATGAACTTTGGAGCTACATTTGCAGTAGGAGGCCAGAATATAAGCATTACTGGAGCTGTACAGATAGGGCAAGGGTTTAACAAATATGAAGGTACAGTAACAGAAGTACAGGATATACTTTCTCCATTCAGAAATTCAAAAAAGGATAATGCAGATGCTTCAAGCTTGGGTAAAAAAATAATGAGTAGTGAGGCACATTATATATACCCATTCTCAGTGAACCCTAAGAATTATGATGAATACATTGGTATAGTTGATGGATTTAATGGATATGCAAGGGAGGCTTATGATTTATTTAAGGAATCGGCTCTTGTAGGGGCCACTGCACTTAATACAAACAGTAAATCTGGATGTGAAAATGAATTTGCATTATTTATTGAATGTAAAGATGACTCAGAAATATACTTACCTAATCTTGATAAATATGTTGACTTCATAAAAGGTGAGACCATGAATACAATTGACTTAACAAGGTTATTTAATTTACTGAATGAAAAGATTAGAAAAGAAATAGAAAGCATTGAGATTTACTATAATCCATATACTACTGAAATAAAGCCTCAAGTTATTGGTAATATAGATAATGTTAAGATTATGAATATCTTTACTAAAGAAGAAATATAATTTTCACCTAACTTACTAAAAATTGAAAGGGGTGAAGTAATGGAAGCTATAAAATTTAGATTATCAGGGAAAACAGGATTTTTTAAAAAGCCTGATGTTAATATAAATACTTATTTTACTTATAACAATATTCATAAGATTGCATTATTAGGTATGCTTGGAGCTATTATAGGACTTGAAGGCCATAACCAGCAAAGTAGAAAGATTAAAGGAGGATTAATGGATAAGGCTTTGGAATATCCAGAATTTTATGATAGACTTAAAAATTTGAAAGTATCTATAATACCAGGAGGAGATAGAGGACATTTTACAAAGAAGGTGCAGGTATTTAATAATGGTGTAGGATATGCTAACAGAGATAAGGATAATCACCCATGCAATTTAGTTGTCTATGAACAATGGTTGGAAAATCCATGCTGGACAATATATATACTTAAGGACGACTCCATAGAGTCTCAATTAATGAACAAACTTCAGAAATACTTATTAAACGGGGAATGTGTGTATATTCCATACCTTGGGAAAAACGATCATCCTGCGCTAATTGAAGAGTGTGAACTTGTAGAACTTGATGTGGCGGAAAACATTACGCATATAGATTCGCTATTTATTTATGATACTGTAGAAATTGGTGATGATCCATATAAGGATTATGAGGATGTTTTTATGTTTAAGGAAATGTCGCCAACATCATTAAAAGAAGAATATAATTTCTATGAATTCAGTGAATTATGTTTTACTAATTTAGAAGTCTCTAATATTAATGCAAGCGGAATGTTTTATAAGAATAAAGACGATATATTAGCATTTTACTAATAAGTTGGGCACCATTTCTTCATAAGTGGTGTCCATATTTTTATAAGGATAAATTTTAAATTATTTTGAATAAATTTATGAGGAGTGAAAAGAACCATTGGTAAAAGTTAAGATACATAATATTGAAGATAGTATTATAGACGGAGATCATCTATATGCACATAAAGATGATAGTAAAAATCCTATTGAGAATAAAAAGAAGCCTGAGCTAATTAGTGAACATTTAGAAAGAACACTTTACTTCTATAATAAATTAGATAAGGAAAAGCATGTGGGAGATGTAGTTCATAACATTATATATAATCTGAAATTTAAAGAAGAGGTAATTGGCAAAAAACAGGCAGAATTAATCGAAGAACTATTTGTAAATGCAATTTATTTACATGATATGGGAAAGATAAATCCTGCCTTTCAATGCAAAAAGATGAACAATAATAATGTTTGCTACGTTGATAATCCGGATGCCGCAGATAGCAACCACTCTTTGCTGTCAGCATTAATTTACATTGATATATATTTAGAAAAAGCAAATAGTTTTGAGGACAAAGATATAAAAAAGTTCCTAAGATATGTACTATTAAGCTTTGCTTATGTAATTTCCAGACATCATACCTACTTACGAGATATGGAAGACTTTTTAGATGAAATAGAACGGCTTCAAGAAAGAATAGAGGGTGAACCTTCATATGTTAAGTATTACAAAAGGTCCAAGCATATAATAAAAGAATTAAAACTTAATCTATTTGGCAACGGAAAGATAATAAATGATAAGCATGATGCTTTTGAATTTTATGTGCTTACCAAGCTATTGTATTCTGCAATTGTAAGTTGTGATTTTTATGCGACCTATTATTATGATACAGGTAATGAACCTGAGTTTAACTATATTAATAATATAGATGAAGTAATGGAAACCTACAAAGATACTGGTGTTTATAAGGGTATACAAGAATATAAAAAGGACAATAACTATTTTAAAGAAACACCTATAAACTCACTTCGCTCAAAGATGTTTATAGAAGCAGAAGAAAATTTAAAGAACAATCTTTACAGTAATATTTACTATCTTGAGGCTCCAACAGGTGGTGGAAAAACAAATATATCCATAAATTTAGGCTTAAATATAATAAAGCATCTACCAAATTACAATAAGATAGTTTACATATTTCCGTTTAACACCTTAGTGGAACAAACTAAAAAAACCTTTGATGCTATTTTTAATAATGATAGTCTTAAGTCAGTGGTGATAAATTCCGTGACTCCTATTGTGACTGAAAAAGAAAAAGACATAAATTCTGATGAAGATGAAGGAAGAATTGATTATAAAAAGGATTATTTAAATAGGCAGTTGCTCCAGTATCCTGTAGCGCTTACTACTCATGTTAATTTATTTAATTATTTATTTGGAACTGGGAGGGAAATTAATTTACCACTGATACATTTTTGTAATAGTGTAATTATAATGGATGAAATTCAAAGTTATAGAAATGATATTTGGCCGGAAATAATTAAGTTTTTGAATACCTACAGTAAACTATTAAATATAAAAATTATTATTATGTCAGCTACACTCCCAAAACTTGATGAACTTCTTCATGCTGATAAAGTAAGTTTCTGTGAACTTATAAAAAATAAAGATGAATATTATAAGCACAAACTGTTTAAGGACAGAGTTAATTTAAACTTTGATTTGCTTTCTAATACAAAAACCACAAAGGAGCAGCTGATTAATAAAATTGATGATATTATAAATAGCCGTAGTGAGGTAAGAATGCTTATTGAATTCATTAAGAAAACTACTGCAAGAGACTTTTTTCAAATATTAAGAGAAAAATATCCTAATAAGAAAGTAGTGGAACTCACAGGAGATGATAGTAATTTTGTTAGAAATAAAATATTGGGTATCATAAATAAAAAAGATGACAAAGGGGATTTCGTAAATAAGGATATTATTGTGGTAGCAACTCAGGTTATAGAAGCTGGAGTAGATATTGATATGGATGTGGGGCTAAAGGATATTTCATTATTAGATGGAGAAGAGCAGTTTCTTGGAAGAATTAATAGATCATGTTTAAGGGAGAACTGTTGGGCCTATTTTTTTGACTTTGATGAAGCAAGTAATATTTATAAAAAAGATCTGAGATTAGAAAAAGACTTAACAGATAAAAGATACCAGCAGTTCTTGATTGATAAGAATTTTAGAGAATTTTATTCATTATGTTTTCAAAGACTTGATGATAAAAAGAAAGAGAATAATTCCAATAGCATAAAAAGGCTGGATGAAGATGTACTGTATTTAAAATTTAATGATGTAAATGACATAATGCAGTTAATTACTGATGAAAATTATCAGATATATTTATCTTATACCATACATGATGATGAAACTGGTGAAGACATAGATGGAGCTTCTATCTGGTGTGAATATAAAAAGTTAATAGAAGATAGGGAAATGGATTATTCTAAAAGAAAGATTAAACTTTCGCAGCTTTCTGAAAAAATGGCCTATTTTACTTATAATTATTGTGATTATAAGAATAAGTTTAATAAAGAGCCTAAGCATTATAAAGAAAATATAGGCAGGTTATATTACGTTGAGGATGGAGTAGACTTTATAACGGAGGATAGAAAATTTGACAGGAAGAAATATGATGACTTTGGAGGTAAATATCTATGAAAGTTACAGGAACCTTAATTAACTATTACTTCCACTGTAAACGTCAGTGCTGGCTTCATGCAAATAGAATAAACCTGGAGGATAACAGCGAGGATGTACGTATAGGGAAGGTGCTGCATGAACTAAAAAGTGAAGGAAAGAAAAATACAGAAATAGCTATTGATAATGTAAGAGTGGACAAGATAACGGATGAATATCTGGTGGAAATTAAAAAATCTGATGCTGATAAAGAAGCTACAAAGTGGCAGACACTGCTTTATCTAAAGATATTGAAGGATAAAGGTGTAGAGAGAAAGGGGAAGATTGAATTTATAGAAAAAAATAAGCAGGACAGCAAAGTTATTTATTTGGAGCTTACGGAAGAATATGAGCAGGAACTAAACAAACTTATCAGCGAGATAGAGATGTTTACATCCCAAAATATGCCGCCTAAAGAGACATTCCAGCCTAAGTGTAAAAAATGTGCATACTATGAGTACTGTTTTATATAATCTATGAGAAAAGAGGTAAATTCATATGGGGAACTATACAAGGTACATAATGAGTATGGGGGAACTGAGCAGAAAAGACAATTCAATTGTATTTCGTAATGAAAAGGGAAATACATATATTCCTGTTGAGGCTACAAGGGAACTCTACTGCCTTAATGAAATAAGTTTAAATTCAAAGTTCCTGGACTTTGCTTCAAAAGCAGGAATAGTTATTCATTTTTTTAATTATTATGGACAGTACAGCGGTACCTTTTATCCTAAGGAACATCTAATAAGCGGGGCATTAACCATAAAACAATCTATGGCGTTTATGGAAAAGAGGGAAGTCATTGCGAAGGCATTTGTTCAGGGAATTGCAGATAATATTTATGAGGTTTTATATCATTATTATAAGCACGATAAAAAGGAAGTTAAGGATACGTTGGATTGGATAAAAAACAAAGTACCGGAATTTTTAAATGCAGCCAGAGATATAAAACAGATATTATCAATAGAAGGACAGATATGGCAGAATTTTTATAGCAGCTTTAAATATTTCTTACCTGAGGATTTTATTATGAATAAAAGAGTTAAGAGACCACCTGATAATCCAATAAATGCACTAATATCTTTTGGGAATTCAATATTATATGCTAAAACTGTTTCACAGATTTACAACACTCATCTAAACCAAACCATAAGTTTTTTACATGAACCTAGTGAAGGAAGATTTTCATTAAGTCTTGATTTGTCTGAGGTATTTAAGCCTGTAATTGTATATAAAGCTATATTTGAAGCTGTCAACAATAAAAGACTTCAGGTGTCAAAGCACTTTGATAAAAAGTTAAATTATTGCCTTCTGAATGAAACTGGTAAGAAAATTTTTATTGAGGCATTAGAAGAAAGATTTAGTAATGTATTTACACATGAAAGACTAAAACGTAAGGTAACTTATGAAACTGCCATAAAGTTAGATGGCTACAAGCTAATAAAATGCGTTGTAGAGGATAAAGTATTTAAACCATTTAGTTTAAAGGAGATGGCATGATGCTATGAAAAGCAATATGAATTATAATTATGCCTTCGTTTTTTATGATATTGGTGAGAAAAGAGTAAACCGTGTGTTTAAAATTTGCAAAAAGTATTTTAAGCATCATCAAAAGTCAGTGTTTAGAGGCAACATTACTCCTGCAAATTTGATTAAGTTGAGAGCAGAACTTAAAAAGGTTATAGATCCATCAGAGGATTTTATTACAATTATTAAACTACTAAATGGGGATTCTTTTGAGGAAGAAACCATAGGCATTAATTTTAAAGATAGCGAATCCCTTATAATATAAAACATCGTTCATTATTTGATTTTCCCAACCCGCTTAAATTATAAAGTCCGCATAAAGCATTGGGAAATAGGCGGTATGCTACTTTTTAAGGGAATACGCAATTATTTTATGTGAAGTTGGGAAAAAATTATGAGAATATTGATGGAATCTACATTATAAGGCATTTTGAAGCTTTAAGAATGGCCAATTTATTCTGGCTGAACCTTAACATAGGATGTATTTAAATTATGTTAAGGTTCAGCAATAATGACTGGGACTATGCGCTGAACCTTAACATAGGATGTATTTAAATTAATAAAATCACTCCTTATATTTTAATTATTTCTTAGCTGAACCTTAACATAGGATGTATTTAAATTATTTTCTCCTTTCAAATTCGCAATATAATCAAATTGCTGAACCTTAACATAGGATGTATTTAAATATAGCATTATTATGTTCTTTAATTGGCACTTTTCTTGCTGAACCTTAACATAGGATGTATTTAAATTCGAAGAATCTATTGATAAGACCCCCTTGCTTATTGCTGAACCTTAACATAGGATGTATTTAAATTTCTAATTATTTCTTTTACAGTTTTATCATACTGACTGCTGAACCTTAACATAGGATGTATTTAAATATGGATTTATTCTTTTTAGACAAATTAGTTATTAGTGCTGAACCTTAACATAGGATGTATTTAAATTCCCATGCAACACTATCTGCAACATTAGCATGGTCGCTGAACCTTAACATAGGATGTATTTAAATTCAAGTTTCATATATGCTCCAACTGCTTTTTTCGGCTGAACCTTAACATAGGATGTATTTAAATATCCTTTGAAGTTGCTGTGATACATAACCAATCGGCTGAACCTTAACATAGGATGTATTTAAATGTTACAAAAGTATCAAGAGTATTATAAGCAAGAATGGCTGAACCTTAACATAGGATGTATTTAAATGTATTTAATTCAGAAACTATACCTGAGTGGCTAAAGCTGAACCTTAACATAGGATGTATTTAAATTTGTTGAGAAGGTCGGTTAAAACCTTCTCGAACTCGCTGAACCTTAACATAGGATGTATTTAAATGATGAACATAAAAATGCTGAAAGAGCAGTGGAATCGCTGAACCTTAACATAGGATGTATTTAAATATCCATTTCTTAGGCAATGTAAGCCTTGTAGTCATGCTGAACCTTAACATAGGATGTATTTAAATATAATTCCCCAAAAGAAGCATTAAAAGAAGCATATGCTGAACCTTAACATAGGATGTATTTAAATTAGTAAGCATAACCAACACAGCGATTATATAATGCCGCTGAACCTTAACATAGGATGTATTTAAATTATCAGAACGACCAATCACGGAAGCCCCTGAACGCTGAACCTTAACATAGGATGTATTTAAATTACTTACAGCATACGTATTGCTCTTCTAAATTATTGCTGAACCTTAACATAGGATGTATTTAAATCAGCTTATTAGAACGGCTTTTATTCCCGCGGAGGGGCTGAACCTTAACATAGGATGTATTTAAATTTTATCTGATGAAGTTTAATCCCAAATGCCGCAGGCTGAACCTTAACATAGGATGTATTTAAATTTTGCAAGCATTGGAACACCGGGCAGCTTATAGGGCTGAACCTTAACATAGGATGTATTTAAATCATCACGGCACGGACCCAGCGAGTGAAGTTTTATGGCTGAACCTTAACATAGGATGTATTTAAATTGATTTTTGCATCAAATTTCTGTACACCAGGGACATGCTGAACCTTAACATAGGATGTATTTAAATTTAGCAAATACCGTTACAAGAAAGAACTTCACCGGCTGAACCTTAACATAGGATGTATTTAAATTAAATTAATCTTCTGTGATTTCTTCCCCACAGAAAGCTGAACCTTAACATAGGATGTATTTAAATTTGGTTTTTTTATTGTTTTCCTCATGTCTATAAAGCTGAACCTTAACATAGGATGTATTTAAATATTGGAATGCCATTATTGTCTAAATTTCCTAGGGGCTGAACCTTAACATAGGATGTATTTAAATTTTTTTAGAACTAAATCAAGATAATAAAGGTAATATGCTGAACCTTAACATAGGATGTATTTAAATTATTATATCCCCAATTTTTAAAATAAGTAAAAAGTGCTGAACCTTAACATAGGATGTATTTAAATTAAAATTTATATTGCAGTAGATTATAACAATAATTGCTGAACCTTAACATAGGATGTATTTAAATAATTGTTGCTAAAATCTATATCAGATTTACTGATATGCTGAACCTTAACATAGGATGTATTTAAATTAGACTGCTTTTGCCATATCTCCAGAACCCATACCAGCTGAACCTTAACATAGGATGTATTTAAATTAGGCTCTCTCTCACCGGTTTCCCAGAGTGAGATAGGCTGAACCTTAACATAGGATGTATTTAAATTGTATTGGATAAAAAACAAGGTGCATATTGTGCCAGGCTGAACCTTAACATAGGATGTATTTAAATCCGTCTGAAAGTCCATCAATCAAAGTGCCATCTAGCTGAACCTTAACATAGGATGTATTTAAATATATTTGAAGGTATTTCACCAAACCATTTTTCGATAGCTGAACCTTAACATAGGATGTATTTAAATGCAGAATCAACAAATCAAAACATTAATATAATTGACGCTGAACCTTAACATAGGATGTATTTAAATTAAATAAAACATATGGTGCAAACTCCGCAGTCCCGGCTGAACCTTAACATAGGATGTATTTAAATAAGGCAGGAGGGAGGACTATTCAAGGTCTGCTTAATGCTGAACCTTAACATAGGATGTATTTAAATAATAGTCAAGGTCAGCTTGATCCTCTGCATCCAGTGCTGAACCTTAACATAGGATGTATTTAAATGAGATACAAGAAGAGGATTTTAGAGAGCTTAATCGCTGAACCTTAACATAGGATGTATTTAAATTTATAAAACCAATTAATACACTTAAATCGTATGCGCTGAACCTTAACATAAGATGTATTTAAATGAAGCAGCTACAACAATTTTAATTGATGCACTTAGCTGAACCTTAACATAGGATGTATTTAAATGAGAAATAAAATAGGCTTAGTATTCCAGATTCCATTGACACATGTCCGAACTTTAAGAGCCATAAATTCGGAGTCTCAAAGCCAATATTTTGATAATTAGGAAATCATGATTCCGGAGGACGAAACCAAAAGATAAATATTTTGTAGATTTTAAAGAATTAGAGAATTCTGAGCAACGAAAACCGTTTCAGTTTTTATATGACTATACCCCTGTGTAAATTCATTAGAATTTAAATTTTTACACTTACTTATAGCTTATAAGTGCCTTAGCCTTGACATGTGATGTATTTATATTTGTTATTATTAATTAAGCTAATATTATATATGTTAAGATATATATAACAAACAAGTGATATAATTGATATTTCTATTTGTGATTTCTGCTAATTGATGAACTATGGAAAGGTTAAGATTGGGGGTATTACATTGGGGGATTACTACTTTAAAGGCGATGGAAGACATAAACTTAATAGAAAAGAAAAGGTATACGAAAAGCTGAAAACGATAACAAGAACTCTAAAGATTAACAATGATAGCTATAGGGATGAAGTTGGATTTGATGCTGGTTATATAGCTAAAATGCTGAATATTTCAAGAAATAATGTAAGCAAGGAATTAAACTGTCTATTAAATGAAGGAAAAGCTATTAAGATTTTAGGAAAGCCTGTACTATATCTAGATAAAATATACATTGAATCAAAATTCAATATTATTATTGATGATCCTATCATTGCAAATGCTGATAAATTAAAAAAATTAATATTTAAAGATTCATTTGATAATTTAACTAAAGAAAATAACAATAAAATTCTTTATGAAGAAGTATCTGATTCTAACAAAATAAAAAGGTCTGTTTTTGATAATATCATCGGCTCAGATGATAGCTTAAAAAAACAAGTAAATCAGGCTAAGGCAGCAATAATGTATCCACCAAGGGGATTACATACTTTACTTATTGGTCCTACTGGAACTGGGAAAACTACTTTTGCAGAAGTTATGTATCGTTATGCTGTAGAAATTGGGAAATTAAAACCTAATGCACCTTATGTAATATTTAATTGTGCTGATTATGCTGAAAACTCACAACTTTTAATTTCTCATCTTTTTGGTTATGTAAAAGGTGCATTTACTGGTGCTGATACAGAGAAAAAGGGACTGATAGATCAAGCAAATGGTGGAATATTCTTTTTAGATGAAGTTCATCGCCTGTCTCCTGAAGGCCAAGAAATGTTATTTACACTTATCGATAGAGGAAAATACCGTAGATTAGGGGAATCTGAAAATACAAGGAGTGCGGATATACTTATAATTGCTGCTACAACAGAAGATCCCAAATCAGCAATCTTAGGTACATTTCTCAGGAGGATACCTGTTGTAATTAATCTTCCAAGTTTAAGTCAGCGTTCATTAAAGGAAAGAATGACACTTATTTGTAGATTTTTTAGAGATGAATCTTCAAAAATTAAGGAACCTGTAACTGTGCAAAAAGAAGTTCTAAAGGTTTTATTATTATACAATTGTCCGGGAAATATTGGCCAATTGAAAAATGATATTCAATTAATTTGTGCAAATGCATTTCTAGAATATGTTACAAAACAACAGGATTCCATAAATATTAAATTATCACAAATTTCTTATAGATTTAAAGAAGGATTATTTTCCATAGATAATAAAAGAGAAGAATTAACTCAAAATTTTAATCTCAATGATTTTGAAAATATAACCTTTAATGGTATTACAGAAAGTTTGGATGACAATTTAAAGGATGTGATTCTTTATGATGAATATAAAACTGAAGAAGATTTTTATGATTTAATTTTAAAAAATGCACAAAAGTTTTATAATGAAGGCTTTTCTACAAATCAGATTATAGAAAATATAAATAAGCAAATTGAAAATCGCTTCGATTCCACACCTTCTAAAGTAAAAAATGGAGGCGAAACAAAAGCTGATAAAGAAGTTATTCTTAAAATTGTAACTCCTGATATTATTAAGATTGTGAAGGATTCACTAATAGAAACTGTTGGTATACTAAATACGTCATATGAAAAAGTGGTATATAGCCTGGCATTGCACATTGAAACCCTTATAGAAAGGCTTAAATCAGGGCATATTGTGATACATCCTAATATTCAAAAAGCCTATAAAGATCATAAAAATGAATATGCAATAGCCCAGAAAATTAAATGCAAACTTGAGGAAAAATTCTCAATTAAAATACCAGATGATGAGGTAGCTTTTATAGCCACATTTTTATATTCAGTAAATATGAAAAAGGAACAGGGAAATATTGAAGTGTTAGTTATTACTCATGGATATGCCACTGCAACTAATATGGTTCAAGTAGTAAAAACACTTTTAGGATATGATTGTATTCATGCTTTAGATATGCCATTAGAAGAAAAGGCTGAAGTGGCTTTAGAAAAAGCTACTAGCATAGTAAAAAAAATAGATAAAGGCAGAGGAGTCCTTTTATTAGTTGACATGGGATCTCTTACTACGTTCTCAGAAATAATCACAGAAAAAACTGGGATACCAACAAGAACTATTAGAATGGTAAGTACCCCTATGGTAATAGAGGCAGCCAGAAAAGCCATGATGCCTAATATGAATTTAGATTTATTGGTTAAGAGTGTATTAAACACCAGTTACTTAATTGGAGAAGGAGTAAAAGTCAACAATTCTGCAGCTAAAGTTCAATGCCCTCATCTTATTTATGAGGATCGTTCAATAAATATGCTGGAAGAGACACTTACTTTTTTAAATGTAAAAAAGGCTCATAAAACTCTAAGTAAAGTATTAGAAAAGATTGCTTTAGCATGCAATAAAAGTATAGATGAGATAATATATATCAAATTTTTGTTTCATTGTTCATGTATGATCGAAAGAGTTATTAGGAATGAGCCGCTTCCATATAAAAAGATTCGTGAAATTAAGGACACAAAGAAAAATCTTTATAATATAATAAAAGATTCATTTACTTTAGTCGAAGAAGTTTTTGGCATCATCATTCCAGATAGTGAACTGGCTTATATTGTTGAAATGATTGATACACATTTCAATTTATAATTAAGCAAGGATATTTTTAATACAGAAGCAATACACATTCAATTATTTTATTATAATGGAAAGAATGTGTATTTTTTTATTCTAAAAATTTACGGATTGAATAAAAAAATACTACAAAAGCACTAAAAATGCAAGGCTTGTTAAGAAGGAATGAATAGAATTCAATAGTAATACACATTTATTTTAATATTTGGCATGACCTTTGCTATATATTATTCTGTAAAACAAAGAGGGGGTGACTTAATGATAGGAGTATTGATAGCTACTCATGGAGATTTTGGAAAAGAAATTTTAAAAAGTTCCGAACTTATTCTTGGAAAACAAGATCACACTTTAACTTTAAGCCTTAATTATGGAGATAGCATTGAGAAATTTGGTGAGCAGATTGTGAATGCAATACAATCACTAGAGAATGGAAGTGGAGTTTTAGTATTTACTGATCTTCTCGGGGCTAGCCCATATAATGCAACTGCTTTGAATTCAAATAAAGTTAACAATGCCAGATTTAGATGCATATGCGGTGTTAATTTACCCATGGTATTGGAGGCTCTTACTATGAGAAATAATTATGATTTAGACAAATTAACAGAACAGTGCATGGAAGCGGGAATGTCAGGAATAAAAGAACTTTTCCAAGAATTAAATATTTATAATAAAAAAAATAATTAAGGTGGGGTGGTAATTATGTTGAATATTGTGCTTACAAGGATAGACGATAGGTTAATTCATGGACAGGTAATAACAGCATGGTCAAAAGTTACAAAAGCAAACAGAATAATTATTGTTGATGATGCAGTAGCTAATGATTCATTTATGGTAAACGTTTTAAAGGCTGCAGCACCAACATCACTTAAAGTTGAAATTTTTGGTACAGAAGAGGCTGTAAAGGTTATAAACGGAGGAACAAACAATGGTGATGCAGAAAGAGTGATTATTTTAGTTAAGACACCTAAAACTATTACAAAACTCGTAAGCCAAGGAGTTGCAATAAAAGAGGTAAATCTTGGCGGTATGGGTGCAACACAAGGACGAAAACAACTTTATAAGAATATATCGGCATCAGAAGAAGAAAGACAAGCATTTAGAGACCTTATGGATAAAGGGATAGATGTTTCAATAAAAATTGTTCCTGATGCAAAACAGGTTTCAATAAAAAAATTATTATAAAAGGGGGAAAGTAAAATGCATGTTACATTCTTACAGGCCGCATTAATAGGTTTATTTTATTATATCTCATGGAGCCCTTGGTTTACTTATGCTGGTTTCTTTACATTTAACAGACCGCTGGTAGCAGGATTTATAACTGGAATTATTTTAGGGAAACCGCTAGAGGGAGCTTTAATTGGGGCAGGCATTAATGTTATTTACCTTGGATTCATTTCAGCTGGAGGAGCTCAAATGGGAGATCCTTCATTTGCTGGGTATGCAGGAACTGCACTAGCTTTAATATCAAATTTAGATGTTAAAACTGCAATGGCAATTTCAGTACCTTTAGGAACAATAGCTACAGTTTTATGGATTGCTAAGATGACAATAAATTCATTTTTCGTTCATTGGGCTGACAAGGAAGTTGAAAAAGGGAATATAGATGCCCTTCCTTTTATAGACGTAGTACCACCGCAAATTTTACTTTTCATAGTCAGCTTTATACCAGCTACATTAGTTGTATACTATGGACCTAATGCTGTATCTGGATTACTTAATGTTATGAGCCCAAATGTATTACATGTTTTCAATGTAATAGGCGCAATGTTACCGGCTTTAGGTATTGCAATGAACTTAAAATTAATAGGAAATTCGTTCACAATGCCATTCTTTGTATTAGGTATAATTTTATCTGTTTACTTTAAATTAGACATAGTTATTATTTCAATTATTGGAGTAATAATTGCATTAACAGTAACTAACATTAAAAATAGTTCTTCCACTGGAACTAGCGCAAGTGCATAAAATAATTGGAGGAGGAGTGTAAAAATGGGAGAGGTTAAAACTTCTATAAATAAAAGTAAAGTTGTAAATAATGAAGCAAAAAGAGTATTAACTAAAAGAGATATATTTAACTCATGGATTAGATGGTTTATGTTTGCTCAATCTAATTATAATTACGAAAGATTGCAAGCTACAGCTTTTGCGCATTCTATGTTACCGGCAATTAAGAAGCTATATCCTGATAAAGATGATAGAAAAGCTGCCGTACAAAGACATTTAGCTTTTTTCAATACGGAACCTGTTTGTGGATCTGTAATTCATGGGATTACCATAGCCATGGAAGAAGAAAAGGCTAATGGAAAACCAATAGCTGATGAGTCATTTAATGCTATAAAGACAGGATTAATGGGACCATTAGCGGGAATCGGAGATACTCTTACACAAGGAATAATAACTCCTATTATGCTTGCGATTTGTATAGGGATTACAAACAATAAAAACATAGCAGGTCCTATAATATTTTTAATAGCTCAATATTCTATAATGATAGGTATTTCATTCAGTATGTGGACTAATGGCTATAAGCTTGGGAAGAAGGCTGTGGAACAAATACTTCAAGGTGGGAAAATTAATAAAGTGATAGAGGGAGCATCACTGCTTGGTACCCTTGTTATGGGGGGACTTGTAGGTAGATTTATTCCATTACAAATGGCAGTAAATTTAAATATTGGTCAAGTAAAATTTAATTTGCAAACAGACTTATTAGATAAGTTGATGCCAGGATTAATACCATTATTATTAACATTATTTGTGCTTAAAATGGTTAAGAAGGGTGTTTCACCAATAAAACTTATGGGGATTCTAATTGCTGCAGGTACAATTACAGGTATCTTAGGTATATTCTAAATAATAATGAGGATTTTTTAAGAAACACAAATTTTTAAAGAATCCTCTTTTTCAATCAAGTATAAAAATTTAATTTAAATATAATATTTAGAAGGGAAAAATAAGAATGGATATTAATTTAAAAAATATAGATGAATTTAGTATAAATGATTACCTTGGAAATGACTTACATTGCCAATGTGGAAAAGTGCATAAAGTTGAATTGAAAAGAGTCTTAATAGAAAAAGACGCAATAAAAAAGCTTCCAGATTTATTGAAGGAATTTGGTTATAAAAAAGCATTGATAGTGGAAGATACACATACATTTAAAGCTGCGGGATGTTTAGTAGAGGAAATTCTGACTAAGGCAAAATTTAGTTATAATAAATTAGAATTCACAGTTAATAATCAGGATTTAGTACCAAATGAAGAGGCAGTTGGCAAACTATTGATTAACATTGAAAAAGATACCCAGGTGCTCATTGCAATTGGTACCGGTACAATAAATGATTTATGTAAGTTTGTTAGTGTTAAAGCAGGAATCGATACCATCATTGTAGCTACGGCTCCATCTATGGACGGGTTTGCATCTACAGGAGCAGCTTTAATAGTAGAAAATCTTAAAACAACCTTTAATGCAGCATGTCCAAAAGCAATCATTGGAGATATAAATATACTAAAAAATGCGCCAATGAAAATGATATTGGCTGGTTTTGGAGATATAGTCGGTAAATATTCTGCCTTAAATGACTGGAAATTAAGTAAAGTTATTAATGGAGAATATTATTGTGATGTAATTGAAAAAATGGTAAGCAATTCTGTTAAAAAATGTATTGATAATACAGAGGGTATTAAAAAAAGAGAAGATACTGCTGTTAATAACTTAATGGAAGCCTTAGTACTAACAGGAATTGCAATGAGTTTTGCAGGTAACTCAAGGCCAGCTTCAGGATCTGAACATCATATAGCACATTATTGGGAAATGATGTTTTTATTTGATGGTAAGAAAGCAATCCTTCATGGAGCTAAAGTAGGAATTGCTACAGTTTTAATTTCTAAAATACATGAAATTTTTGCAGAAGAAAATATTGACTTTGATGAGGCAATTAAAAATGTAAATTCCTTTGATGAAGTTAAATGGCAGGAGGAAGTTAATAAATTTTATAAGAAAGCTGCACATGAAATTATAGATGTTAACAATAGGGAGAAAAGAAATTCAATTGATGAAAGGCTAAAGAGAATAAATACTATAAAGAATAATATAAATAAGATAAAGGAAATAATTTCAGATGTACCATCTACGAAAGAAATAAAATTAATACTAAAAAAAGCTGGTGCACCGACAAATCCAAGAGAAATAGGAATCGATAAAGAAACAGTTGAAAATACAATTCTCATGGCTAAGGAAGTTAGAACAAGATATACAATTCTGCAATTTTTATGGGATCTAGGTTTGCTTGAAAAGTTTTCACATGAAATTGGTAATTACGTAGAGAAGGATGATATATAATGAATAATTTAGCAAATAAATTAAATTATATAGAAAATGCAAGAAGTATTTTGAAAAATGTAAAGTGTTTTATATTGGATTTAGATGGTACCTTTTATTTAAGTGATAGAATTTTCGATGGGTCTATTGATTTCTTAAAAACCTTAGAGGCTAATAATATAGAATTTAGGTTTTTCACCAATAATTCATCAAAAAATACCCGATTCTATATAAATAAAATAAAGAACATGGGATATGATTTAGATGAAAATATGATGCTAATTTCTAATCAGGTTATAATTAGTTATATAAAAGATAAAATGCCAAACAAAAGAATTTTTATTTTAGGAAATGAGTATTTAAAAAAGGACTTTAAAGAAGCTGATTTAAATCTGGTTGAAGATAGTGCTGAGGTAGTAGTTGTTGGCTTTGATACATCACTAAGATATGATAATTTATCCAAGGCTTGTAGATTTATTAGAAATGGTGCAATCTTTTTAGGAGTAAATCCTGATTTTAACTGTCCTACTGTTGACGGATTTATTCCCGATTGTGGATCAATATGCTCATTGATTACAGCATCTACGGGAGTTAAGCCTGAATTCTTTGGTAAACCTTCAAAATATACTTTAGATTATGTGCTTAAAAATACTGGATATAAGGATAATGAAATTGCTTTTGTAGGAGATAGACTATATACAGATATAGCAATTGGGGAAAATAACGACTCAATTACTATTCTAGTATTATCTGGAGAAGCAAAAGTAGAGGACTTAGGAAAATCAGAGATACAACCGACTCTGGTATTTAATAACTTAAAAGAGGTTGGAGAAATATTAAAAAGGAGTAAAAGTTAAGAGGGACGGTTAACAATTTTAGGTTAGGTTAAGGGGACGGTTAACAACTTTATAGATTTTAAAATTATGTTGAATAGGCGCCTTATTTTTAGGTTAATAATACTAAGGTAGTAAAAGTTAACTAGGAAATGAGGTGTTTTTCTTGCCAAGAACTGAAAGAATAAAATTTGAAAATGCAATATATCACACGATGGTGAGGAGTATAACAGAGGGCCCATTATTTAAAAAAATAAGGAGAAGAATAACATTCAATTGAAAATCCGCATTGGATTTCACATGGGTGGAATTTACTATTTCAATTAATAAATTTGATTATTTTAATATTCTAAGAAATTTGATTATTGACAAAATTCATTTCTTTTTGTATAATAAAAATATCAAAACATAGATGTTGAATACGTTTTGATAAAATTATTAGCAAGGTGAATATAGTGCCTGAAAAATTAGACATATTTAACCATTTTGAAATAATACCATCAGTTTTAAAATTAAAGGATTTTGACGAAGCCTTAAATTCAAAACTGAATATTATACTTTTAACTAATGTGAATATTGGAAATCTCAAATCGTTAGTAAATATGTGCCACCAGAAAAATAAAATAGTATTTGTTAATATAGATTTAGTTGGTGGACTTTCTAATGATCAGGTAGGAATTAAATTATTGAAAAATTTATTTAGAGTAGATGGTATAACTTCGTCTAGTTCTATGAATGTAAACTTTTCTAAATCTATTGGATTATATACGGTTCAACGTTTTTTCCTTATAGATTCAAGGAGCCTTCGTTCAGGATTAAATGTTCTGAAAACAACTAAGAGTGACGCAATTGAGATTCTGCCAGGACCTCTTGCAATAAGATTTAAAAATCTTATAAAGGAAGTCAAGGATGTGCATTTAATAGGTGGGGGCTTTTTAAACAATAAGGAAAGTATTGCTGAAATATATAAAGCTGGTTTTTCGGGAATCACAACCAGTGAGAAAAGTTTATGGAAGAATTTAAGTTTTTAAAACAAAATAGTTAATAGGATGGTGAATTGAATCCTATTTAGGAATAACTTTAGCGAGTTATTTCTAAATAGGATTTTATTTTTTGCTTTACTTTTTATTATAAAAAATGGAGGCGGTTAAGGTGTGAAGTTAATTTAAACGATTACCAAAAAATAAAAAAGGGGTGTTAAAATGATAGCATTTAAAACGATAATCAGTCTTGGACCTTCGGTTATGATGCCTATTATATTTATTATTCTTGCTTTAGCATTTGGAGTAAAATTAGGTAAATCATTTAAAGCAGGTATGTTGGTTGGAATTGGTTTCGTAGGAATTAATCTTGTTATTGGACTATTGCTTGACAGTGTAGGACCTGCAGCACAGGCAATGGTTAAAAACTTCGGATTACATCTTACAGTTATTGATGCAGGCTGGCCTGTAGGATCAAGTATAGGCTGGGGCTCACCAATAGTTCCTATTGTTGTTTTCGGAGGATTAATAATAAACATTGTTCTCCTTGCTTGTAAATTGACTAAAACTGTTGATATTGATATTTTCAACTATTGGCATTTCCTTTTAACCGGCGGAGTAATTTATGCAATTACAAATAATGTTTTGATTGGTGCCGCAGGTGCTTTGATAGACTTCTTAGTTACTTTGTTTATTGCTGATAAAACAGCACCTAGAATTCAGAAAGATTTCAATTTAAAGGGAGTTTCATTCCCGCATGCAACATCTGCTATGTATGCTCCAATAGGAATTATTATGAACTGGATTATAGAAAAAATACCTGGACTTAACAAAATTGAGGCAGACCCTGAAAAAATAAATAAAAAATTTGGTGTTATGGGAGAACCTCTTACACTTGGAACAATACTGGGAGCTTTACTTGCATTGCTTGCAGGATGGAGTGTACCAAATATACTGAATCTTGCAGTAAAAATGGCAGCTGTTATGATTTTGCTTCCGGCAATGGTAAACGTTCTCGTGCAGGGACTTATGATAGTAAGAGACGCTGCAGAAGTTAAGCTTAAAAAGAAATTTCCTGACAGAGAATTTTATATAGGCATGGATACAGCATTATTGGTTGCTGACCCTGCAGTACTTGCAACAGGACTTTTATTAATCCCTGCTTCAATAGTACTCGCTGCAATTCTTCCAGGAAATAAAATGCTTCCATTTGTAGATTTAGCGTCATTGGTGTATTTGCTTCCTATGGTTTCGCCTTATGTTAAGAAAAATGTTGTTAGGTTATTTATCTCAGGTCTTGTTATTATGGTATTAGTATTATATGCAGGCAGTGATATAGCTCCATATTTTACAAAAGCAGCAACTATAGCTCAGGTTTCAATGCCAAAAGGTACTTCAGCTACATCCATGGCAAGTGTGATTGGAGGTGCTACTACACCTTTAGGATGGCTATTGATAAGATTAGCAATGTTATTTAAATAAGGGGGAATAAAACATGTCAAAATATTTAATAGGTATAGATAATGGTGGAACGATGTCAAAAGCAGCTATTTATGATTTAAGTGGAAAGGAATTAGCTGTTTCGGGCTATAAGACAAAGATGATTGTCCCTGAACCTGGATTCATTGAAAGGGATATGGAGGAAATGTGGCAGGCAAATGTAAACACCATCAGAGATATAATCAAAATGTCAAAAGTTAACCCAAAAGACATAGCTAGTATAGCTACAACAGGCCATGGGAATGGAATGTACCTAATTGATAGCAATGGGAATCCGGCATACAATGCAATAATATCCAATGATACAAGAGCAAAAGATTATGTAACAAAATGGTATAGTGACGGTACTTTTGAAAAAGTGCTTCCAAAAACAATGCAGAGTATCTGGGCAGGACAACCTGTAGCACTTATTTCCTGGTTTAAGGATAATAAACCTGAAGTTATAAAGAGAACAAAGTGGGTTCTTATGTGCAAGGATTATATAAGGTTCAGGCTTACAGGGAATGCTAATGCCGAAATCACAGATATGTCAGGTACAAACCTTATGAATGTAAGGGATGTAAAGTATGATAAGAATCTTCTGAAGGAATTCGGGCTTGAGGATATACTTGAAAAACTGCCTCCGATAAAATATTCATCGGAAGTTTGCGGATATGTTACAAAGGAAGCTGCAGAAGCAACTGGACTTACTGAAGGAACACCTGTTGCAGGAGGATTATTTGACCTTGATTCATCAGCAATAGCCACAGGAATTACAAAGGAAGATATGTTCTGTATAGTTGCAGGTACATGGAGCATAAATGAGTATATAAGCAAGAAACCTGTAGTATCAAAGGATTTGTTTATGACATCACTTTACTGCATGAAGGGTCATTGGCTAATTACTGAAGGGAGTGCAACATCTGCATCAAATCTTGACTGGTTTGTAACTCAGTTTATGGGTGAGGAAGCAGCTAAAGGAAAACAGGAAAACAAATCAGTTTTCGATTATGCAAATGAAATGGTTGAAAGTACAAATCCTAAAGATTCCAACATAGTATTTTTACCTTTCCTTTTTGGAACAAATGTTGATGCTGATGCTAAAGCATGTTTTGTTGGACTGAATGGATGGCATACAAAGGCAGATCTGCTCAGGGCGGTATATGAAGGAGTTGTATTCGGACATAAAGCTCATATAGATAAATTATTCGCTTTCAGAGAAAAACCTAAGGCTATTAGAATAGCAGGTGGAGCTGCTAAATCTAAAGTTTGGGTTCAGATATTTGCCGATGTACTTCAGATACCTATAGAAGTCACAGCAACTACAGAACTTGGAGCCTTAGGAGCTGCAATATGCGCAGGCATTTCAACAAATGATTTTAGATCCTTTGATTCAGCAGCTGACTCAATGGTAAAGATTAAGTATACATGCAGACCAAATCCTGAATTAAAGGATGTTTATAATAAAAAGTATAATATTTATAATCAGATAATTCAAGCTTTAACTCCAGTTTTCAAAAAATTATAGAGGTGATGTTTCAATGGATTTAAAACTAAAAGGCAAGTGTGCTATTGTTACCGGAAGCTCAAGAGGAGTCGGAAGGGGAATAGCTACAGCACTTGCAGGAGAAGGAGCAAAAGTCGTAGTAAATTATAACAGAAGTGCAGAGAAGGCAGAAGAACTGGTTGAATCTATCAGAAAAAATGGAAAAGAAGCATATTCTGTAAAGGCTGACCTTGGCAATCCTGATGAATGCAAAAAATTGCTGGAGGAAGCTGAGAAAAAGTATGGAAGTGCTGACATATTGATTAATAATGCCGGGGTATGGCCTACAAATTGGGTCCAGGATATTCCTCTGGACGAATGGAATAAGACTATAGATGTTAATCTTACATCTGTATTTTTAACTAGCCAGGCATTTGTAAAATACAATATAGCTAAAGGAAAAGGAGGCAAAATACTAAATGTTACTTCCCAGGCTGCCTTCCATGGATCTACAACAGGGCACGCACATTATGCTGCAAGTAAGGCAGGAGTTGTTGCACTTACAGTTTCTATGGCAAGGGAGATGGCTAAATACGGGATAAATGTAAATGCAATTGCCTTAGGAATGGTGCAGACTGATATGACCAACAATGCGCTTGAAAAGAATAAGGAATATTATATGAAAAGGATTCCTATAGGCAGGGTTGCCCAGCCTTCAGATATAGCAAATATTGCATTATTCCTTGTTTCAGAGCCTGCAGGTTATATTACAGGTGCAACAATCGATGCTACCGGCGGTATGCTGATGAGATAAAGAAAGAGGTGTTATTATGTTAGTCACATTAAATGAAGTGTTAAAAGAGGCAAGAAAGGAACATTATGCTGTTCCGGCATTTGATATCAATGATGATTTATTGATAAGAACAATATTGGATACAGCTGAGGAAAAGAAATCTCCTGTAATTCTGATGGCACTTGAGCATGATCTTGAAGGAAAAGGAATGAATTATATAACATCCATAGTAAAAGGAGTTGCAGATAATTACGATATTCCTATAGTTCTTCACCTTGATCATTCGGTTCACTTTGATGTTGTAAAAAGTGCAATTGAGAATGGTTTTACATCAGTTATGTATGATGGATCAGTTCTTCCTTATGAAGAAAATGTAGCAAGGATGCAGAAAGTAGTAGAATTTGCTAAGAATAAGGGAGTTACAGTAGAAGGAGAACTTGGACATGTTGCAGGGAAGGATATAGATGGAAGCAGCCAGGGAGAAACATTTTTAACTGAACCTGAAGATGTTATAAGATTTGTTGATGCAACTCATGTTGATGCACTTGCTGTTTCAATAGGAACAGCCCATGGTATATATACATCAACGCCAAATCTTAAGATAGACAGACTCAAAAAAATAAATAAGGTAAGTACTGTTCCTCTGGTACTTCATGGAGGTTCAGGAACGCCTGTGGATCAGGTACAGAATGCTATAAGAAATGGTATAACAAAAGTAAATTTATATGCAGATTTAAGAATTTCAATGTTTGAAGGAATGAAGAAAGCAGTAGCTTCTCAGAAAAGAGCAGATCCACTGCCAGACGAATTATTCGAAGAAGCAAGGACTTCAATAAGAAATACAGTACTTAAGAAAATTGAAATGACAATGTCAGAAAATAGAGCTTAGAGGGTGAAAATATGAAATTATTAGCAGTTGGTGATACGTTCATCCCAAGGGATGTTATGGCTGAAGGTCTCAAAGGACTTGAAGAATATAATGTACAGGTTGAATCAAGGGAATGGGAGCATGAGAATCTTGAAATGCTTCAGAAAGACAATCTTATTGTTGAGCAGCAGGGCCCTGGGATAATAGATTTGCCTGGGAAATTAATAAATGATATAGCAGATTATGATATTTTAGTTGTACAGTTTATGCCGGTATCGAAAAAGCTTATAGATAAGGCCAAGAATCTTAAATTAATCTGTGTACTCAGGGGCGGAACTGAAAATGTTGCATGTGACTATGCTACATCAAAGGGTATATCTGTTATGAATACCCCAGGAAGAAATGCAAGAGCAGTTGCAGAATTCACAATGGGTATGGTATTATCAGAAATCAGAAATATTGCAAGAGCTCATGCAGCTATGAAGCAGGGCATTTGGAGAAAGGATTTCCCAAATAGTAGCGCTGTACCTGAATTAAACGGTAAGACTGCCGGAATAGTTGGCCTCGGTGCCATAGGAAGATTGGTTGCAGGATACCTGCAGGCATTCGGATGCAAAATTTTAGCATATGATCCTTTTGTTAAGAAAGCTCCTGATGGAGTTGAGCTTGTAGATTTAAAGAATCTGTGTAAAAACTCTGATTTGATATGTGTTCATGCAAGGCTTACAAATGACACATATCACCTAATTGGAAAAGAAGAGATTGAGTGCATGAAACCAACATCTATATTGGTTAATACTTCGAGATCAGGGCTTGTTGATGAGTCTAGCCTTAAGGAAGCTCTGACTAAAAAAAGGATAGCAGGAGCAGCAATTGATGTCTTCGACAATGAGCCTCTTCCGAAATCAGATGCATTTTTAAAGCTTGATAATGTTACTATAACTTCTCATATGGCTGGCACAACAAAAGATGCATTTACTAACAGTCCTAAGTTGATGAGAGATATACTGGTAAAAATGCTCAGTGGGGAAGAAAGACTACCTGTTATAAATGGTGTAAAACCAAATATAAAAAGATGATTTTGAGAATGTATAATGTATGCAGTTAAAAATATGCTAATGTTGCATTAGTGATTTTCTGAACTGTAATAAACATCTTAATACCCCTAAGTTTATCAGGTATAACTGAACTTAGGGGTGTTTCTATATATCTATTTATGTATAAAAATATAAAGGAATTTTAATATATAAATAGAATAATAAATTAAAAGCATTATTAAAAGTATTATAAAGGAGTTGAAATTCTATATGTCAGGTTTAGTCTTTGCTGGTATTGCGCCTCACGGTTCATCAATTGTTGGTGAAGTTGCGGGAAATGAATATGAATTATACAGCCCTCTCAGAAAAGGTGTGGAAGTGTTTGGACAAAGGCTTGAGAAGCATAATGTGGATACAATAGTGATACTTACACCGCATGGCCTAAGACTTAAAGGTTATAATGCAGTGTATACTTGTGAATACTGTAGGGGTACTCTAAGCCAGTTTGGTAAAAGTGTATCTACTGAGTATAAATGTGATAAGCCTATGGCTTTAAATATCCTGTCCGGGATTGAAGCGGAAGGAATTCCATGTGTAGGCTGCAATTTTGGAGCTCTTGAAGGTACTGAATCAAATATTGAAATGGACTGGGGTACATTGATTCCGCTGTGGTTTTGTGGAGCTCAGAAAAGCACAAAGCCCGGAATTGTAGTAATAGGACCTACAAGAGAGATCCCGTTCAAACAGCTTATTACCATAGGTAAAATAATTGCCGAAACAGCAGAAAAAAGTGGGAAAGAAGTAGCTCTCATAGCAAGTGCTGATCAGTCTCACGTTCATTCCTCTGAAGGCCCTTACGGATATGATCCTTCTGCAAAAATATATGATGAAAAGATTTGTGATATGGTTAAAAGAGATGCTTTAGATGAATTGCTTGACATTGATATGAGCCTCGTAGAAAAAGCAAAACCAGACAGCCTTTGGCAGATGCTTATTCTATTAGGAGCTTTACAGGTAAAAAAGCTGAAGGGAAATTTCATCACCTATCAGATTCCATCTTATTTTGGCATGATGGTAGCAAGCTATGAATAATTAATGCTTTTAGTGCGCTACTGCACTAAATAAACATTTTGTTAGAGAATAATATTGATACTAAAATACTACAGTTTGGTTAAGCTGAAAATGAATAGTTGGGAGTAAAGGAAAAATCTCCTTAACTTTCGATTTTCACTTTTGAACGTCTTACTTAAACAAAGTCTAAATAAAAATGGTAAAGTTTATAATGTTATTTTTACTTTTAGTGCAGCGTCACCCTTTTGTTATTAACAAGTTATGTAAGGTAAAAAATATTAAACCTCCGGTACTATTAAATGGTGCTTTTTACTAAGAATTAAAACTAGAAAAACACTTGAAAATGTTTACTTTGTGTTGTATACTATAAGTACAATATACAAAATATTGTACATTGATTTGAATAAAGGTGAAGATTATGAGTGTTAAGATGAAATTAATGCAGAAGAATGGGATAATGGCAATGAATTTAGCAAAAGAATTCATTAATCTCAATGAGGGAGACAGAATAGGTACAGTAGCAAATTATTCTGAAAAATATAATGCAGCTAGAGGAACTGTTCAATGCGCTTTAAAGCTTTTGCAGGAAAACAAGGCCATTGGATTGGAAGCCAGAGGACACTTAGGTACCTTTTTAACATTCATAGATCAAAAGAAATTACTTGAATTTACAGACATTAAAACTATAGTAGGGGTTATGCCGCTGCCATATTCTAAATTATATGAAGGTCTTGCCACTGGTTTGTATAAAACATTTTTATCAAAAAAATTACCTATTAGTATTGCTTATATGAGAGGAGCAAACAGCAGATTGGAATCACTGCAGGGTGGAAGATATGATTTTGTTGTAATGTCAGAGCTTGCTGCGGAATATAGTATAAATAATGGAGCAGATATAGAAATAATAATGAATTTTGGAAAATATACATATGTGCATGAACATGCTCTAATATTTAGTAATCCAATTAATATCAGTATAAAAGATGGAATGAAAATTGGAATTGATAGAAATTCAATAGATCATTATTTGCTTACATTAGCGCAATGTGAAGGAAAAAAAGTTGAACTGGTAGACTTGGCTTATAATCAGATAATATCAAAGATATTAAGCGGTGATATAGATGCTGCAGTTTGGAATATCGATGAGATTAATGAGAGAAAGATTGGAATTAAATATTATCCCCTTGAAAATGATAAATTTAATAAAGAGGATACTGAGGCAGTTATGGTAGTTAACAAGAACAGAACTGAAATAACAAGTATTTTAACAAGGTTTTTAAATAAAAAAGAAATATTAGACTGGCAGAATAAAGTTATAACTGGCGAAATAACTCCAAATTATTAGAGAATTTTTTTTACTATGAATGTACAAAATATTGTATATTCAAAAACTTATTAATTAATTTTACGGAGGCAGAGTTATGGAATTAGATATGAGGCTGGATATATTAAAACAAACCAATCAGATTGATGAAGATATCTATAGCAAATTGAAAGCTGTAATTAAAATGATACACTGCAAATATAATATTAAGTTAAATGAAGAAAATGGGGCAATGTTTATTACTCATCTTTCTGTGGCACTTATGAGAATTAAGAATAAACAGTTAGTTGAAAATATAGATGAAGGCATTTTTAATGAAATTAAGCACTCTGAGTTTTTTAATATTTCTAATGAAGTAATTAAAGATATTGAAAATATTACAGCTATGGAAATCCCGGAATGTGAGAAGAATTTTATTGCAATGCATTTATGTACTTTATTTACTAATATGAAAAATAATTAAAATATTATAATTATTTTATGTTTAATTAAAACTGCAAATATTAAATTTTAAGGAGGAAAAAAATGATAAGAATAGTTGTTGGTGGTCAAATTGACAAGGAGAGAATTGCTGACATCATTAGAAAGATTGGTGGAGACAAAATTACTGTGCAGATTAAATCAGATATTGAGGCTGCAATGGCAATTAAGACCAATCAGGCAGACTACTATTTCGGAGCTTGCAATACTGGCGGCGGAGGGGCTCTTGCTATGGCCATAGCACTTCTTGGGATGCCACTTTGCGCTACAGTTTCAATGCCTGGTAACATAAGAAGCGATAAGGAAATAATAGGTGAAATTGAAAAAGGTAAAAAAGCATTTGGTTTTACACCACAGCATGCTGAACAGGTAATACCTGTTATCATGAATAAGATATTAAGTTAAGAGACGAGGGGGTATTATTAATGAAGTATATTATTATGGCTTTAATTGGTGCATTAGCGTCAATCTTGGCAAATAAGGGTGTTGCAGTATTTAATGATGGACTAAGGCCAATAATTCCTGAATATCTGGAAGGCAGAATGAACAAGAAAGCTTTAGCTGCAACTAGTTTTGCATTAGGCTTTGGATTGGTCATTGGTTTTGGTATTCCAGTATCAATAGCAGCAAGTATTATTTTAATTCATAGTGTTTTATTGGGCACAGATATTATTGGAACATGGTGTCCGGAAGGAAAAAAGGGAATTGTTATATCAGGAGCCATCGGAGCGCTTTATGGCGCAGGACTTGTAGCTGGTTTAAAATTCATTGTTGATGCATTTAAATTATTGCCAGTAAATTTCCTACCTCAATTAGGACAGGTTGGAACACCAATAGTCGCAGCATTTGCTGTTTTCCCAGCATTGGTTGTGGGTTATCAATATGGAGTTAAAAACGGAATTATAACTCTTATTATATCGTTTTTAGTAAGACAGTTTGTTCAGTACTATGGTCATTTTGTTATAGGGACTGCAAAGGTAGCATTAAATCCTGAAGGAATGGCACTTTTAACTGGAATGATTATTATGATAATTTATGCAGTTAGAGAAAAGCCTGATAAAGATTCACAAACTGTAGATTTAGTGTCACTTTTCAGTGACAGAGTTGGAAGGATAAAAAAGAACATACCATATCTTGCAGTGATGGGCGGTTTAGTAGCTGCTGCTACAAGTATGTCCATAGTTGCAGGAGATCCAATATCATTAAATCTTTTGGCTAAGGGTAAAAATGTAGAAGCTGCTCTTACTGCTTTAGCAAGAGGAATTGGATTTGTTCCACTGGTAGCAACTACAGCAATAGCTACAGGAGTTTATGGACCTGTTGGAATGACATTTGTATTTGTTGTAGGAATTCTTATTAAAAGTCCAATAATCGCTTTCATTGTTGGTGCAATAACTATATCTCTTGAAGTATTACTTCTTTCAGCGCTTGCAAAATTCCTAGACAAGTTCCCTGGAATGAAAAAGTGCGGTGATAATATAAGAACTGCAATGTCAAAAGTACTTGAAATTGCTCTTTTAGTAGGTGGCATGATGGCAGCGAATGCTATGGCACCGGGGGGACTTGGACTCTTTGTAGTAATCGGATTATATGTGCTTAACAAGACTTCAAAGAAACCTATTGTAGATATGGCAGTTGGACCTGTAGGAGCAATTTTTGTTGGAATATTAATAAATGTATTATATGTTTTAGGTTTATATTTACCAGGAAAATAAACACAATTTAGTTCGGAAGGATATATAATCCTTCTGAACTTTTTAATAGAGGTTTTGATATGAATGTAAAGCTTGATTCTATGATGAAACTTTCAAAGGCTGTATTTAATGCTGAAAAGCTAACCGGGAAAACAGTCGTTAAAGTAAATGAAGATGCCATATTAGATGGATACAGTATCCTGCAGAACAGAGATTCATTAGTTACTTTTGGAGTTAAGAATACTTCAACCATTAGTAGAGCTATGATAAAAAATTTAATTAATAAAAACAAATATGTGTGGCTAACCATTGATGAGATGTCTTACGGGGGAAGAGCTGTCGATATAAATTTAGTAAATCCAATAACAGGAAAGATAATGACAGGTTCATCCAGTGCTACTGCTATTAATGTACTTTATGGCATTAATGATGTGGGCATAGGTACAGATGGAGGTGGATCAGTATTAGCACCTGCTTTAAGCTTAAATTTGTTTTCCATTATGGGAAAAGGATTGGGTTTAAAGACAGCACAAAAGAAAAGCTCTACAGATGGAGTCCTATTTGAGCCTGCTGTTGGAGTTATAGGAAGTAATTATGAAATAACTAAAAAAACAATAACAGATATGATGGGAAATAGTGATGGAATTGATAACTTAATTGATGATATTGAGGAATTTAAAGTAGTGATTCCAAATTATAAAAATATAATTTTATCTGATGGAACAGATATGAGGGAGCATATAGATAAAATATTACCAGCACTAAGGGAAAAAGGTATAAATATATATGAAAAAAATCTTCCGGATTTTTTAGATAGAAAACAATCCATAGAAATTTGCCAAGAATTATTCCAAGAATGTGATTTGATATTGACATATGAAGGGCCAATGGATTATTTAGGCTTTGGAGATTCTGTTTTCGGAGTATTAGGAAAGCTGGCTAGGGAAAATCAAAATAACTCGGGTAAATATATGGTTAAAATAGCAAATATGTTAAATTCCACAGCTGTAACAATACCTGATGGTAAAATTTCTTCAGGTTATGTTATTACCGCAGCGCAAGGGTTAAGAAAGGGAAGCTTTGCTTTCAAGGTGGCTGATATACTAAAAGATCAGGTGCAGCTGCCGAGGTTGTATAATAATTATTTTTTACAAGGTTATAAGAGAAGAAAAAATGATTTTATATTTTCTACAGAAGAAAATAATATGTATTGATTGGAGGGGTTTGTAATGTTAAATCCAGGAATAACTTATGCTCATGAACATGTAACTATAGATTTATCAGGAATAAAAAAAGATGAAGATTGCAGATTGGATACACTTGAGGAAACTGTAAAAGAATTTAAGATTCTTAAGGGAAAAGGCGTAGAAAACATTGTGGAACTCACAAACAGAGGTATGGGAAGAAATTTAGCTTTTATGGAAAAGGTTAAAAATGAAACTAATATAAATATTATATATTCCACAGGATATTATAAAGAACCTTTTTTACCTAAGGAAGTGTATGATTTAAATGTTTCTGAACTTGGAAGGATAATGGAAGATGAAATTGTTTCAGGAATTGAAGGCAGCGGAGTTAAAGCTTCTGTAATTGGTGAGATTGGTACAGGTAAATTGGAAATTTCCCCAATGGAAGAGAAAGTATTTAAGGCTGCTTCCTATGCACATTGTAATACAGGAAGGCCTATTGTAACTCACACCACTTTAGGTAAGCTAGGGTTGGAACAGATAAAAATATTTAAAGAAAATGGTGTCAACTTGGATAAGGTTGTAATAAGTCACGTTGATTTAAGTGGAGATTTGGATTACATATTAAGGCTTATTGATAAAGGGGTTAATGTGGCTTTTGATACCGTTGGGAAAATAAATTACCAGCCTGAAAGTATAAGAATGGAAATGCTTAAGGAGCTTTGTAACAGAGGACTTTCAGATAGAGTAGTTTTATCTATGGATATTACAAGAAAATCACATCTGAAAGTTAATGGAGGATTAGGTTATTCCTATTTGCTGGATAGTTTTATACCTTATTTAAAAGATAACGGCATTGATCAGAAGCATATTGATAATATGACAAAGTTAAATGCCATGAGAATATATAGTTAAGAAAGGTCTGATAAAAGTGATAACTTATCCTTTGGAATCTATGTCAGTAAATGAAGCAAAAAAACTACAGTTTAAGCTAATAGATATAATCACTAGAAACTTTACAGGAAGTGAAATACTATCGCTGGGAGATTTAGGTGTTGTACCAGGATTAAACAAGCCAAGAACAACTAAAAAGGTTGAAAATGTTTTGTCAGAGCTTTTTAAGGCTGAAAAGGCATCATTGGTTAGAGGAGCAGGTACAGGAGCTCTTAGATGGGGATTAATAAGCATGCTTAATTGCGGAGATACAATATTAGTTCATGATGCTCCAATTTATCCCACAACAAAAGTAACCATTGATACAATGGGGCTGAAGGTAATTAAGGCAGATTTTAACAGTAAAACAGAAATTGCTAAAGTAATAAGTGAAAATAAAATAGATGGAGTACTTATACAGTATACAAGACAGAAAATTGAAGACAAATACAAAATAGAGGAAGTAATATCAGAAATTAAAAAGCTTTTACCAGACAAACCGATTTTAACAGATGATAATTATGCCGTAATGAAGGTTAGCAAAATAGGGGTTCAGTGTGGAGCTGATCTGTCTGGTTTTTCAACATTTAAGCTGCTTGGGCCTGAAGGAGTAGGCTGTATTTTGGGAAAAAAGTCCTATGTAGATAAAATTGAAAAGCTGAATTATTCCGGTGGGAGTCAAGTTCAGGGCATCGAGGCGGTAGAGGTATTAAGAGGGCTTACTTATGCTCCCGTGGCTTTGGCAATACAGGCAGAGGTAAATGAAGAACTTGTTACCAGACTAAATGCGGGGGAAGTTAATGGTGTAAAGCAGGCATTTTTAGCTAATGCCCAATCAAAAGTGCTATTAGTGGAATTTAAACACAATATAGCTAAAAGGATTCTGGAAGAAGCAGAAAAGCTTGGAGCAGCGCCTAACCCTGTAGGAGCTGAGTCAAAGTATGAAATTGTTCCTATGATTTATAGAGTTTCAGGAACATTTAGAGCCGCAGATAAAACTCTTGAGGAGAGAATGATAAGAATAAACCCAATGAGAAGCGGCGCTGATACTGTAATTAGAATTTTAAAACAATGTTTAGAAAAAATAGAACAATGATGGAAGAAGGTTGACAAATGTTTTTAAATGCAATACTAAAAAGAAATACAGCCCTTGTAGATGCCGCCTTTGAATTTCATCAGAAGGGAATAATAGAGCCTGACACATATATTTTGGATTTGGATGCTATTATTGAAAATGGCTCGCTGATAAAAAAAGAGGCTGATAAGTACAATATAAAATTGTATTTTATGACAAAACAATTGGGGAGAAACCCATATATTGCAAAAGAATTAATGAAGCTAGGATATGATGGAGCTGTGGCTGTAGACTTTAGGGAGGCTGAGACTTTATATAAGGCAGGTATTAAAATAGGGCATGCTGGTCATCTGGTTCAGATACCAAACAGCAGACTTGAACCATTATTAAAAGCTAAACCTGAAGTAATTACTGTATATTCTTTAGAAAAAGCAGAGCAAATATCAAAAACTGCACAAAAACTTGGTATTATTCAAAATATAATGCTGAGAGTAATTGGAGAAGATGATATTCAATATCCAGGTCAACATGGAGGATTTCTGTTAAATCAGCTTCATAAATCAGTGAATATACTTAATAAACTTCCTAATATAAAATTAGCTGGAGTTACATCTTTTCCATGTTTTTTATATAATGAAAAAAATCAGGAAATAGAAAGCACAAACAATATAAATACCTTAAAGAAGGCACAGCAAATTATTGAGGGTATAACAGGATATAAACTAACTCAAATAAATACACCTTCAGTAACCTGCTGCAGTAGTATTAAGCTAATTGCCGAAAATGGGGGTACCCATGGAGAACCTGGTCATGGTTTGCTTGGGACAACACCATTGCATGCTGCTAAAGATGAGCCGGAAAAGCCTGCAATAGTATACGTTAGTGAAGTTTCTCATAATTTTAACGGCAGAGGGTATTGCTTTGGAGGAGGCTATTATAGAAGATCACATGTTGAAAATGCCTTAGTTGGTAAAAGTATCTCAAAGAGCGGCCTGCTGAAGGTAAAAGCTCCAGATTTGGAAAGCATAGATTATTATTTTGAATTAAACAATCCATGTGAAATTGGAGATACTGTTATTATGTCATTTAGAAGCCAGATATTTGTGACTAGAAGTAAAGTTGCAATAGTTAAGGGAATAAGCAAAGGTAATCCCGAAATTGTAGGAATTTATGATAGTCAGGGAAATTTGGTTTAATAAACTGCTTATATGAGGAGATGTAAATTTGAAAAGATTTATAGTTATTGTTTTAGATAGTTTTGGCATAGGTTATATGGAAGATGCTAAAGTTGTAAGACCTCAAGATGTAGGAGCAAATACCTGTAAACATATAATTGAGAGCGTACCAGATTTAATGCTCCCTAATCTTATGAAGCTGGGAATCATGAATGCGCTTGGTGAAGAAATAGGAAATATGAAAAAAAGTAATGAAGCAGTTTTTGGGAAAGCTGAACTTATGCATTTTGGTGCAGATACTTTTCTAGGTCATCAGGAGATAATGGGTACCAGGCCTAAAAAGCCTGTTATGGAGCCTTTCTCCTGTTCAATAGACAAAGTGTATAAGGAATTAGTTAAGAATGGATATAATGTTGAATATAAAGGTGACAAATTAAAATTTTTATTAGTTAATAGCTGTGTTACAGTGGCAGATAACATAGAAGCAGATTATGGACAAGTTTATAACATTACATCTACTTTTGATTTAATACCTTATGAACAGGTTATAAAAATCGGGAAAATAGTGAGAAGTGTTGTTCATGTATCTAGAGTAATTGCATTTGGAGGAGAAAATGTTACTGTTGAACAAATTTTAAATGCTGCTGAGGAAAAGGAAGGTAAATATATCGGAATTAATGCACCTAAATCAGGTGTGTATAATAAAGGATATAAAGTTATCCATTTAGGGTATGGAATAAATTCAGAAGTTCAAATTCCAACTATATTAGGTAAAAATAATATAAATGTTACTTTAATAGGTAAAGTTGCGGATATAGTTGAAAACAGATATGGCAGAAGTATTCCCTGTGTTGATACAGAAGATGTAATGAAAATTACTGTAGATGAAATTAATAAAGAATACAGCGGGTTTATTTGTACTAATGTGCAGGAAACTGATTTAGCAGGCCATGGACAGGACGTAATGAAATATGCAGAAAAGTTAAAAATAGCTGATAAGTATATAGGCATTATTATGGATAAAATGAATAATGATGACGTTCTAGTAGTTATGGCTGATCACGGCAATGACCCTACCATAGGTCACAGTCATCATACCAGAGAGTATGTTCCAATTTTAATATATAATAAAAAAATGAAAAGCATGAACATAGGAACAAGAAAAAGTTTATCTGATGTAGGGGCAACAGCAGCAAAATTCTTTAATGTAAAAATGCCAGAGAATGGTCAGCCTTTTTTAAAAGACTATTTAAATAAAACCTGTGGATAAGTAAATCTAAGATTTAAAACTATCCACAGATTTATAAAATTGCATAAAAAATGAATAAAACAGTCCATTGTTTTGATATAATGAATTTGCGACAAAACAAAAATCAACGACAGATGGAGATGTTTTATTCATGATTAATTATAGCAGATTATCGTACTAAATAAAATAAAATTATTAACTTTTTCAAAAAAATCTCAGCAAATTTATTTTAGCTATAATTAAGGTTTACATTAAGTTGGGGAAACTCTAATTCCAAAATATATTGTATTTTTTGATTGGTTTAATGTATAATATATAAACATATGGCTAAAATTATTAAAAGAATGCCTATGGCAACTGATCTACTTTGCACCTATTATGGTGCTATTTTTTTATCAAAAGTTTGTATAAAAATATTATTATATAAGAAAAATATATATAACAATATTTGAAAGGGGATATGCTCATGGATGTAAGATTAACCTGCAATGCAGATAATTGTGTAAATAATGTTAATGGGTTATGTTCTGCTAATACAATAAAAGTAAAAGGTAGGAATTCTCACAGCAGCAGCGGTACTGAATGTGAAACCTTTGCTGCTAGGGGAGTAAAAAATGCCTTATCAAATCTGACAAACATGAATATTCCAGGAGAAATAAGACAGCTGTTTACAAATAACACTATAGAAATGAACCCAAATGTTAAATGTGATGCAGATAACTGTGTTCATAATTCCTCAGGTAAATGTATTGCAGCTAATATACAAATAACAGGACCAAAAGCAAATGTAAGTGCGGATACTAAATGTGAAACATTTATCGAATAACATTCATTCGAAAGCCTCTCTTTAAACAGGGAAGGCTTTTTATTAATTACAGTAAATAATAAGTGAGTTTTTACTTCTTATAATATATAATAGAAATTGTTTATTAATTTATTGAAGGTGAATATGATGAAACTAATTCCAGTAGAAAAAAATAAAGAATATATTTTAAATATAGATGGTTTTGGATATGAAGGTGAAGGTGTAGGCAAATTGGAGAACTATGCCATATTTGTCCCAGGAGCTTTATTAGGTGAAAAGGTGAAAGTAAAAATACTAAAAGTAAATAAGAATTATGCTTTTGGGAAACTAATGGATGTAGTTGAGAAAAGTGAACATAGAGTAAAAGCCGTTTGTCCTATTTATGAAAAGTGCGGAGGATGTCAGCTTCAGCATTTATCTTATGATGCACAGCTGGAATTTAAAAAGAACAGAGTTCATGACTGTCTTGAAAGAATCGGCGGCATAACAGTGATTTCAAAGAGCGACGAAGCTAAGAATAACAATGGGAACCAGGCTTTACTAAGGGATACCTTGGGCATGAAAGATCCCTATAGATATAGAAATAAGGTTCAGCTTCCTATAGGAACAGTAAAAGGTGAAGCGGTTATTGGATTTTATTCCCCAAGAAGCCATAATATAATAGATACAGATAATTGCTTTATACAGGAGGAAACAGGGGATTTATTAATTAAGCTGACCAAAAGATGGATAAAGGATTATAATATTTCTACATATGATGAGAAAACAGGTGAAGGCTCACTTAGGCACATAATGATGAGAAAAGCCTTTAAAACCAATCAGGTTATGGTGGTAATAGTAACCAGTACCAGTGAACTTCCTCATAAAAAAGAATTCATAGAAATTATAAAAGAAAATATTCCAGGCATAACAAGCATAATTCATAACATCAATAGTGAAAAAACCAATGTAATTTTAAGCACCAAATGTATTACCCTATGGGGATCAGATACAATCTCTGATTACATAGGAAAATATAAATTTAATATATCAGCTCTATCATTTTTTCAGGTCAATCCACTGCAAACTGAAGTACTGTATAATAAGGCATTGGAATTTGCAGATTTAAAAGGCAATGAGGTAGTGTTTGATGCATACTGCGGAACAGGCACCATTTCATTATTCTTAAGTGAAAAGGCAAAAAAGGTATATGGAGTAGAAATAATACCACAGGCTATAGAAAATGCAAAAATTAATGCAAAAGAAAATAATATTCATAATGCAGAGTTCATTGTAGGGAAATCAGAAGAAGTTATACCTGATTTGATTAAAAAGGGAATAAGGGCTGATGTAGTTGTGGTAGATCCTCCAAGAAAGGGCTGTGAAAGGATTCTTCTTGAGGAAATATCAAAAATGTCCCCAGACAAGATTGTTTATGTTTCCTGTGACCCTGGAACTTTGGCAAGAGATCTGGCAATACTTAATGATTCAGGCTATAAAACTGTAGAAGTACAGCCAGTGGACATGTTCCCAATGACTTCACATATAGAAACAGTTGTGAAGATAGAACGTAGATAGGATGATAGAAAAGGGTGATATGATGGACAATTATGGAGAAATTATAATATATCAGACAGAAGATGGCCTGACGAAAATAGATGTCAATATGCAGAATGAAACAGTATGGCTTTCTCTGGAACAAATGGCTGATTTGTTTCAAAGGGACAAGTCTACAATTTCAAGACATATAAGAAATATATTTGACGAAGGAGAACTGAAGAAGAATTCAGTTGTTGCAAATTTTGCAACAACTGCTGCAGACAGAAAAACATATCAAGTGGATTATTACAATCTTGATGTAATCATTTCAGTAGGATACCGTGTTAAATCACAGCGTGGTGTCCAGTTTCGTATATGGGCAACAGGCGTACTTAAGGAATATATTAAAAAAGGTTTCGCAATGGATGATGACCGCCTGAAAAATTTAGGCGGCGGCGGATATTTCAAAGAGCTTCTCGAAAGAATTCGTGATATCCGGGCATCGGAGAAAGTGTTTTATCGCCAGGTGCTTGAGATTTACTCAACCAGTGTTGATTATGATCCAAAGGCTGAAGTATCTATCCAATTTTTCAAGAAAGTTCAGAATAAAATTCACTATGCCGTTTCCGGTGAAACAGCAGCAGAGGTGATTTATCATCATGCAGATGCCGAGAAAGATTTCATGGGATTAATGACATTTTCAGGAGAGCAGCCGACACTGCATGAAGCAAAAACAGCTAAGAATTATCTGAATGAAAAGGAACTGCGAGCTATGGGACAGTTGGTTTCTGGATATCTGGATTTTGCAGAAAGACAGGCTGAAAGAGAAATCCCTATGACCATGGAAGATTGGGCAAGGCATCTTGATGGAATTTTAACATCAACGGGAGAAAATCTTTTGATTGGGAATGGTACAGTCAGCCATTCACAGGCAATGAATAAAGCCGAAACTGAATACAAGAAATATAAAGCAAAAACGCTCAGTAGTGTAGAAAAAGATTATTTGGAAAGCATAAAGCTTTTGGAGCAAAAAGCTAAAAAAAATAAGTAAGCAAAAAACGATTTAGTCGTTCCTGCCAACCAAGTTAAGTGACTAAGATATTGATCAAGATGCTTATGAAATCTGGCTTAAGCCATGTTGAGACAGTTGTGAAGATAGAACGTAGATGTAGGCAGTAATTAAACCCCTAAGCGATGGAAATAAGAAAGGAAGATTACATTATGGATTTCTCAAATATGTTTGATGATTTGTATTATAGGAAGATAAAAGAAGAAAACATCCAGCAGCAGATGGAGAAAGTAATTAAGTTGGTTAATATTAACTTTAAAGATATAATTGAAAGCTCTTTTAAGAGAGGATTCGAGGAAGGGGAAAGGTATGGCAGAAATGATGAAAATCTTACTGCCAGAGGAAAGATTACAGGTAAATTATTTAGTAATACCACTATGATAAATGAAGAGATATTTGAAATCATAGGATTAGGACAAGAAAAGTGGAAAGAATATATACCATATCTTAGAAACAAGTATGAAGAAGGTGTAAAAGAGGGAAAATTAAGAGGAACGGAAGATTAAGTTATTCAAAGGAGCAAGAAAATTCATATAATATGCCTGTTTTAATTAAAAAAGTGCCCTTGATATGCGTTTATGGGAACATATCGAGGGTATATTTTTGTATAAAATGTAACAGCATTGAACTGCTTTCTTGTAAAAAAATCGCATGGCTGTAGGCCGTTACATTTTTCCGGGCGAAAAATAATTTGGATTTCTTTAAAGATTCTTTAAACTTCTTCTTTATAGTAAGTATCAAACAAAAGAAAGGAAGATGTTTATGAATTCGTATATTTTGCAAACAAAGAACTTATGTAAAGACTTTAAGAAACAACGCGCAGTAAACAACATATCGCTGTCTATAATGGAAAATTCCATTTATGGTTTACTGGGGCCAAACGGTGCAGGAAAATCCACCACTTTAAAGATGATTACCGGGATGCTCCATCCCACTTCGGGAAAAATAATATTTGAGGGACACCTATGGAGCCGGAACGACCTTATAGATATAGGTACTCTGATTGAAGCTCCCCCGCTTTATGAGAATCTCACCGCAAGAGAAAATCTAAAGGTACGCACACTTCTTTTGGGGTTACCAGATCATCGAATCGACCAGGTTCTGAAAATTGTGGATTTGACGAATACAGGTGAAAAATGTTCTGGACAGTTTTCTATGGGAATGAAGCAGCGTCTTGGCATTGCAATTGCATTACTGAACCACCCGAAGCTGCTTATCCTGGATGAACCCACCAATGGACTAGATCCAATCGGCATTCAGGATCTGAGAGGGCTTATCAGGTCTTTTCCTGAACAGGGAATCACGGTGATTTTGTCAAGCCATATTCTTTCTGAAGTGGAACTGATTGCCGATCACATCGGCATTATCAGCAATGGAGTATTGGGCTACGAAGCTAAAATAAATACTGGGGAAGATTTGGAATCGTTGTTTATGCAGGTAGTTGCAAACAGCAAAAAGGCGGGTGATTAACATGATGGATTATATTAAAGCGGAAAATCTAAAATGCCGCAGAACCTTTGCGAAAAGGCTGGTTTTCATTGCACCGCTGCTCATGGTGATGCTTGCAGGCATTTCCGGTATGTACCTTGTGCAAAATGGCTATAATTGGTGGTATACCATCATCCTGCCGGGTTTTATTACCCTTGCCACAGCGCTGGTTAACCAGATAGAAGAAAGGAAGCTGCATTATCGGACAGTCTTTGCGCTTCCGGTTCCGCTTCAAAAAATCTGGATTTCCAAAGTTTTTCTGCTTGCTGTGTATGTTTTTACAGCCTGCATGCTGCACCTTGCAGGGATGATTTTAGGAAAGTTTTTGATTAACCCTGCAGCCACCATATCCATCACGCAAATGGCAGTAGCAACGCTGATTCTAATTGTTGTCTCTCTCTGGCAGATTCCATTTTGCCTGTTTCTTTCAAAGAAATTTGGCTTAATGGCGGCGGTGCTTATAAATCTAGGTATGGGGATTGTGTTGGATATTTTCGCGGCAACAGAAAATTTCTGGTGGGCTTGCCCATATAGCTGGGGCACACGGCTGATGTGCCCGGTGCTGGGTATCCTGCCAAACGGTACCATGGCTTTGCAGGGAGATGCTCTGCTGAATCCCGGCGTTATTCCCATGGGTATTACTCTTTCTATTCTACTGTTTCTCCTACTACTGGTTATAACTGCAAACTGGTTTAAAAGACAGGAGGTAAAATAATATGCATACTTTCATACGCTGTATTCGTTCCGATTTTTACAAATTTAGGCATACCTCCATGCTATGGATACACGCATTGATTCCTTTGGCGGCGGCCATCCCGTTTATCGCTTATTATTCCGTATCCTCTTGGAAGGCAGAGGCAAAAATCAGCGGATATCTTGAGGTGATTGGTGTTGCATTTCCATTAATGATTGGTCTTATCACAGGAAAAGCGGCGGAGCAGGAAGGGCAGGCCGGAAGTTTTCAGACCATGCTGTGCGGTGTAAAATCACGCGGGTTAGCATACGCAAGCAAGCTGGTTGTCCTGCTTCTGCTTGGGACTTTATCAATTATCATTGTCATAGGGGTGTTTGCGGTTGGCTTTCAGACAATACCAGGCATGATGTATGTCAAGG
>ENA-UOOI01000722-UOOI01000722.1-fermentation-metagenome-genome-assembly--contig:-NODE-722-length-40433-cov-6.408168_pt1 | contig 40433 bp, 32 predicted proteins | sample MGYA00245779_ERZ724027 | MGnify/ENA primary metagenome ERZ724027 (study PRJEB28704, sample SAMN03018318) | fermentation metagenome | biome: anthropogenic terrestrial biome; feature: soil; material...
GGCCGTAAATTGATTTTATGCTCTGAGGCGCTGTGCCGAGCATTTTCCCACCGGCTTGGCAAGTCTCCGCCTCAGGGATTCCAGTTCCGCGCTCAGCTCCTGCGGAAGCTTCGTGCCAAACTTTTTGTAAAATTCTTCCACACTGTCGGCTTCTTTCTGCCATTCGTCCCTGTTGACCTCTAAAAGCGACTGCAGCGAACCCGCAGTCAATTTCAACCCGGAAAGGTTGATGTCTTCTGCCTTCGGTACAAAGCCGATCGGGGTTTTCTCCGCATCCGCTTTCCCCTCGCAGCGACGCAGAATCCATTCCAGCACGCGCAGGTTTTCCCCGAACCCCGGCCAAATGAAATGCCCATTTTCGTCGACGCGGAACCAGTTGACATTGAAGATTTTCGGTGCCTTGTCGCCGAGACGAGCTCCCATGTCGATCCAGTGCTGAAAATAGTCGCCCATATGATAGCCGCAGAACGGAAGCATCGCCATCGGGTCCCGGCGCACCACACCGACGGTGCCGGTTGCGGCCGCGGTCGTCTCAGAACCCATGATCGAACCAACGAACACGCCGTGATTCCAATCTCTGGACTGGTACACCAGCGGCGTGGTATGAGCGCGGCGGCCGCCGAAAATAATCGCGGAAATCGGGACGCTCCGGCCGGAGCTGAACGCCGGGCTGAGGCACGGGCAGTTTTTGGCCGGCGCGGTAAAGCGGCTGTTCGGATGCGCGCCCTTTTCCCGGCTAGCGGAACCGTTCCAGGGACGACCCTTCCAGTCAACGCCGTTCTTCGGCGGAGTGTCATTCAGGCCCTCCCACCAGACGGTGTTGTCGTCCAGGTTCAGCGCAACATTGGTAAAGATGGTGCCGGATTGAACCGTTGCAAGGGCATTCGGGTTGGATTTCTGGCTGGTGCCCGGCGCTACGCCGAAAAATCCGTTTTCCGGATTGAACGCCCAAAGCCTGCCGTCCGGCCCGATGTGCATCCAGGCGATATCGTCGCCGACCGTCCAGATCTTGTAGCCTTTCTTACGGTAAATTTCGGGCGGGATCAGCATGGCGAGATTCGTCTTGCCGCACGCGGACGGAAATGCCGCCGCGACGTATTTGATCTCTCCCATCGGGTTCTGAACTCCCAGAATCAGCATATGTTCCGCCATCCAGCCCTCTTTCCGGCCCTGATAGGAAGCAATGCGCAGCGCGAAGCATTTTTTGCCGAGCAGCACGTTGCCGCCGTAACCGGAATTGACGGAGATGATCGCGTTGTCCTCCGGAAAATGGCAAATATACCGTTTTTCCTTGTCAAGGCTGCACTTGCAGTGCAAGCCGCGCACCCAGTCCTCACTGTCGCCGAGCGCCTCAAAGACCTTCCCGCCGACCCGGGTCATGATGCTCATGTTCAGGACCACATAAATCGAGTCGGTCAGTTCTATGCCGATTTTGGAAAACGGGGAGCCGACCGGACCCATGGAATAGGGGATGACGTACATTACACGCCCCCTGTAGCTGCCCCGCGCGATTCCATACAGCATCTCATAAGCCTTTTGGGGCTCCATCCAGTGATTGGTCGGACCCGCATCTTCTTCCCTGCGGGAACAGATAAACGTCCGCCCCTCCACGCGGGCCACGTCGTTGACGGCCGTCCGGTGAAGATAGCAATCGGGAAGTTTCTCTGGATTCAGTTTGATCATCTCACCCGTTTTGCAAGCTTCGTTCCTTAAAGATTCAAGCTGCTTTTGAGTTCCATCAATCCAGACGACCCGGTCCGGGCAGACGAGAGCTTTCATTCGACCAATCCAGTTCAACACCGATAAATTCTGAATCATACGCTACTCCTTCCGGCTTACTGCCGTTCTTTCTATTGCCATTATAATACAAAATTTCGTATGATTCAATCGTGCCAAGCTTACAAAATATGAATAGCTCTTCCTGCAATATTTCATGCATAATGAATAATTCTAATCAATTTCATGCAAAATCACGCAGGAGAAAGTTCCACGGGAAGCTCCGCCCTGGCGTTCAGATCCATTCCGGCGACGTGACCGGCGGAAAATTCGTAGTATCCCTGGGCTGCGACCATGGCTCCGTTGTCGCCGCACAAGGAAAGCTCCGGGCAGTAAAACAAGAGGCCGCGTTCGGCGCAGATCCGCTTCAGTTCCCGCCGCAGCAGCGAATTGGCGGAGACACCGCCCGCCGTAACCAGCTTCTTCGCGCCGGTCTTTTCCGCCGCCAGCAGAAAATTCCGCAGCAGACAATCGACAACGGCCCGGCGGTAGGACGCCGCCAGATCCGGGATTGAGACCGTTTCCCCCCGCTGCTCCGCGTTGTGCAGCAGGTTGATCACATTGGTTTTCAGACCGGAAAAGCTGAAATCATAGGGCGCGCCGTCCACGGAAGGCCGCGGCAGCCTGTAAGCCTTTTCATCGCCGCCTTCGGCGACTTTATCCAGCTCCACCCCGCCGGGATAAGGCATGCCCATGGCGCGCGCGGCCTTGTCGAACGCCTCGCCCGCGGCGTCATCTCTGGTCTGCCCCAAAACGCGCAGATCGGTGTAGTCCCTCACGTCAATCAGATGCGTGTGGCCGCCGGAGACCACCAGGCACAGAAACGGCGGGGCAAGTTCCGGGTAAGTCAGGTAATTCGCCGCGATGTGCGAACGCAGATGATGCGCCGGGACCAGCGGCTTCCCGGTCGAAAGGGCCAGCCCCTTCGCAAAATTAACGCCGACCAGCAGTGCGCCGATCAGCCCGGGCGCATAGGTGACGGCGATGGCGTCGAGGCCGTCCAGAGTGGTCCCGGCATCGTCCAGCGCCTTTTGCACAATGCCGGAGATTGCCTCGCAATGTCGGCGCGAAGCAATCTCCGGCACCACGCCGCCATACAGGCGATGTTCTTCCACCTGGGACGCGACCGCGTTGGAAAGGATGGTCCTTCCGTTCTCCACCACGGCGGCGGCGGTTTCATCGCAGGAGCTTTCAATTCCTAAAATTTTCATAGATCCTCCACAGAGCCTTTCTCCCGTTTTTGGGAATGCTTTCCGAAACGGCGCTTTGGGTCCTCCGCCTTTTCGATCGTATTGTTGTTGCCGCAGCTCACGGTGACTCCGGCTTTGGTCGGCGCAATTAAAATCCGACGAACGTACAGGCGATCCCCAGAAGGCGGGTCTCACGTTTTGGCATGACAGATTCCTTCCTCCAAGCTAAAAGCACAGGCTTGTTTACACCGGCAAAATTTCGGAACCGTCCCGCACGGTGGCTTCGCCCTTTTCTTCTTTTCCGCCCGGCGGGTGAAAAAAGAGCGTCAGGATCAGCGCATCTTCCTGCGGATTACGGTAAAAATTCTTTCGCCGGCCCGCCGGGCGCAGGCCGAGCGACTCGTAAAGCGCGACTGCCGCCGTATTGGAAGGGCGGACCTCCAGCGTGAAAAACTCAGCGTTTTGCTTCCCGGCGCGTTCGATCAGCCCCCGCGTCAGCGCACGGCCGACCCCCTGCCGGCGGAAGCGCGGAAACACGGCGACGTTGTCTACATAGCATTCCCCGCAGACGCAATGCATCCCGGCATATCCGGCGGTTTCGCCGCTTAGTTCCGCAACCAGGAAAACGGCGGTTTTGCTCGAAAGCTCCGCGGCAAGCCCTGCGCGGGTCCAGGGCTCCGCAAAGCAGATCCGCTCCAGCGCGGCAAGGTCATCCAAATGCCGTGCAGCCATCGGGACCAGCCTCAGGTCTTCCATCCGCGCCGCGCCACCTTCCAGTCGGAGCCGTCCCGGATGCAGTAGATAATATGGATCGCAACCCAGATCAGGTTAAAGAGCATCAAAACGGAGAACAGCTTTATGCTGATGAAATGGAACCCAAACAAGAACCGGCAGTAGCCATAGGTGGAAGACAGAACCGTAATAACCGGAACATAGAACTTTTCCGGAAAGTAGAACGCAAACGCCACTGAAAACAGATCCGCCGGGTACCAGTACCGCTCGTGCATAAACGGCAGAATATACGGCAGCAGCATCACATAAAACAGAGCGAGCGAAATCAGCATTTCATCCGTCATCTGGAACCGTTTCGAACACAGGTAGACTAGCGTGAACAGCACCACCGCTCCGGCGGCCAGCACCGCCGCCTGCCCCGCGGAAGTCTGCGCGCGTGCAGGAAACCACGCGAACAGATTCGGCAGATTCATCGTCAGGCGGTTATACTCCCCCGCCTGGCGGAAGTAGACGGTCAGCAGATCCCAAAAGCTGCGGCCAAGCAGAGCGGCGGGCAGGATAGAAATGAGGTATACCATCGGCAGGATCAGCAGGCAGCGCGCCTTGATGCGCCGCTTGAGCAGCAGAAGGAGCAGGAACGGCGCGAGGAACACCGCCTGCAATTTCAAAGCAAACGCAATTGAAAACGCCGTGACGGCGCGGTACGATTTCCCCTCCATCAGAAAAGCGACGCAGGCCAGCAGAGCGGCGGTGTAAATTGAGTCACACTGGGCCCACAGGGCGGAGTTCATGATGACGCTGGGCAAAAACAGGACGACGGCATAGGAAATCTCCCCCCAGAATTCGCCGTACTTCCGGTCGACCATCCGGAAAACGAAATAGGCCGACACGATGTCCCCTGCACAGGACAGAGCCTTGATCAGGTGCAGCCCGGAAAACGGCAGATAAGAAATCAGGCCGAGCAGATAGTAGTAGGCAGGGGTGTAATCGCCGAATTTGATGCCGGCGGCTGCGAGGCCGCCGTTCTGACGGATCAGCCGGAACCACCCGCCGAGAAATTCCCGGTAGTCGCTGGATACGTATCCGAAAAATTTCAGCCGGACTGCCATCGCTGCAACCGTTACCAGAAACAGGAACAGGATATTTTCCGCTTTGACGAAGTTGACGAATGCTTTGCGCTTGCTCATCCTTTTCCCACCTTGCGATAAAGTAAAAAGTCAAATCCGATTTCCGTCTTCAGCGACTGAGTGCGGGCAAGCCGTTCACAGCCTTCCCGCGGCGTTTTTCGGAAATAAGGGGTCATGGCAAACAGATCTTCCAGCGCCTGATTTTCATGGAGCGCGAGGGTCCCCCGCACCGGCACCCGCTCTCGAAAGGCGAAGCCCGGGTACTCCGTCTCCCTGTACTCGTTTTCGTAAGGCTCGTCATACAGAATTTCCTTAAGCCCGTACAGATGCCGCGGCGACGGCACGGCGAGGATCAGCAGGCCGCCGGGGCGCAGCACGCGCCGCAGCTCTCCCGGCACGATCGGCGCGAACACATCCGTGACAACGTCCGCGCACGCGGGCAAAACGGGAATGCCGAACATGCTGCCGACGGCAAAGGAGATTCCCCGGTATTTCTTCGCGGCGGCCCTGACGGCGGATTTGGAGATGTCAAATCCGTACTGTTCCGGCTCCATGCCGCTCTGAAGGAGAAACTCTCTCAGGCGGCCCGCATAATAGCCCTCACCGCAGCCCGCGTCCAGGATCATGGGCCGGCGGCCCCCCGCGCCGTCCCGCACCAGCGCATTGAGGCGGTTGCTGAACAGCTCATAGCCTCCCGACTCCAGAAAGCGGCGGCGGGCGGCCACCATCTGCTTGCTGTCGCCCGGGTCGGCGGAATGTCTTTTATTCGGCGGAAGAAGGTAGACATAGCCTTCTCTGGCAAAATCATAGCTGTGGCCGTTCGGGCAGCGGCAGGTTTTCTCTTCCCGACGGAGCGGCGCCCCGCACACGGGGCAGGCAAAAATTCCCATCGGCTATGCCTTCGCCTCGTACCAGGTCTTCCCGATTTTCGCTTCCGCCACCATCGGGACGGAGAGCGAAACGGCGCCCTGCATCTCCTCGGTCAGCAGAGCGGAAACCCGCCGCGCCTCCGCCTCCGGCGCCTCGACGATCAGCTCGTCGTGGACCTGCAGGATGAGCTTTGACTGCATGTTTTCGCGCTTCAGGCGATCCCATACCCGAATCATCGCGATCTTGATAATATCCGCCGCTGTGCCCTGGATCGGCATGTTTCGCGCCACGCGCTCCCCGAACGCGCGCAGGTTGTGATTGGAAGACCTCAGCTCCGGCAGATAGCGCCGCCGGCCGAACAGCGTCTGCACCCAGCCGTTTTCTTTTGCTTCCTCCACCACGCGCTTCATGTAGGCGTCCACGCCGGAAAAATTTGTGAGATAGTCCGCAATATACCGCCGCGCTTCGGCGACGGAAACATGGATGTTTTTTGAGAGTGAAAATGCGCCGATGCCGTATACGATGCCGAAGTTGACGGCCTTCGCGCGGCTTCGCATCAGCGGCGTGACCAGCTCTTCCGGCATATGAAACACCTGCGCCGCCGTGCTGCGGTGGATATCCCTGCCCTCCTGAAACGCGCGGATCATGTTCTGATCGTTCGCCACATGCGCCAGCACGCGCAGCTCGATCTGCGAATAGTCGGCATCCACCAGAACCCAGCCGGGCCGTGCGACAAAAAAGCGGCGCATCTCCCGTCCCAGTTCCGTGCGCACGGGGATATTTTGAAGGTTCGGCTCTGTGGAGCTGATGCGCCCGGTGCGCGTTTCCGTCTGGTTAAAGCTGGAATGGATCCTCCCGTCCGGCGCGACAACTTTCAGAAGCCCTTCGCAGTAGGTGGATTTCAGCTTGGCCAGTGCGCGGTAATCAAGGACCATTTTAACCGCCGGATGATCGTAACGCAGTTTTTCCAGCGTCTCCGCGCTGGTGGACCAGCCCGTCTTTGTCTTTTTGCCATGAGGAAGGCCGAGCTTTTCAAACAGCGCATCACCGAGCTGTTTCGGCGAATTGAGGTTGAATTCGTACCCGACCGAATCGTAAACCTCCCGCTGAAGCTCTGCGATCTGCTCTTCCAGCTTTGTGCCGAACAGCCGGATCCCCTCCGCATCCACCGCGAAACCGGTGTTTTCCATATCCGCCAGGACCTCCGCCAGCGGAACTTCAATGCGCTCCAGAAGCTCCGTCTGGGAGTTTTCGGCGATTTTTTCCGAAAGGCGGTCCGCAAGGGCCGGCAGTACGGCAGCGGCCTGCTCTTCTGCCAGATCCCCTGATGGCACCGGAACCCCGTATTCCTGCGCGAGCCGCACCGGTTCATAGCCGGAGGCAGAGGGATTCAGCAGATACCCGGCCAGCATGGTGTCGAACACGTCCCCGGAAACGGGCACCCCTTCCCGCAGCAGCGCCGCAAACAGTGTTTTGGCATTGTGCGTGTTTTTCCGAATGGAACCGTCCGAAAACAGCGTGCGCAGCGTGTTCCGGTTCTCCACAGTATAAATCACCCCGCCGCAGTTCCAAAAAACACGCGCGGCACCGGCTGAAAAATCGGCCAGAAAATCGGCGCGGCCCTCTTTCCGGGCGGCGGCCAGCAGTTCCGTGCCGTCCACGGTTCCGCCGACTGTGGCGGTTGGCGGAATCTCCTGCGGGTTCTGAGGCGCGGCCGCGGCATCGAGCCCCATCTTTTCAATCAGCTTAAAAAATTCGAGCTTTGCCATCAGCTTCGCGGCGCCGGCGCGGTCACACGGAGCAGGAATATAATGCGCAAGATCCGTGTCGACCGGTGCATCGGTGCGGATGGTGCCGAGGCGGCGGCTCAGAAAAGCGCTTTCCTTCCCGGCCGTCAGCTTTCTGCGCATTCCCTCTTTGATGTCGAGTTCATCAAGATGGCCGTAGATATAGTCGATATTATGATAAACCCGAACCAGCTGCCCGGCCCCTTTCGGGCCGATGCCAGGAACGCCGGGGATGCAGTCGGAAGTGTCGCCCTGAATCGCCTTGATCTCGATCATTTCTTTCGGGGGCACACCGTAATCCTCTTGGATTTTCGCCTCGTCGTAAAGCGTGACCTGGGGCTGCCCCATTTTGGTGGAGGCCAGGCGCACCGTGACGTGCGGCCCCACCAGCTGAAGGCTGTCGCGGTCGCCGGTTGCGAGGACACATTCGTTCCCCGTCTTTTCGCACTGCGCCGCCAGCGTGCCGAGAATGTCGTCCGCCTCGAAGCCCTCGCACTCCAACTTCCGGTAACCGAACAGGCCCAGCAGCTCTTTCAGAGTGGGCACCTGCTGGGCAAGCTCCGGCGGCATTCCTTTCCGGTTTGCTTTGTAGCCCGCGTATTCTTTGTGCCGGAAGGTCGGCGCCCGCAGGTCGAATGCGATCGCCACCGCATCGGGGGTAAGTTCTGTTTTCAGCTTGTGCAGGATGGTCAGAAAGCCGTAAATTCCGTTGGTGTACAGCCCTTCTTTGGTCGTAAGGAGCCGCACGCCGTAAAACGCCCGGTTCAGGATGCTGTTGCCGTCCAGTACCAATAATTTCATCGTGTTTCCCCCGTATTAAGTGATGAAAATATTATATCACTTTCCAGCCTAAAAATTAAGAGCCGGCGGCGCCGCAGAGGAAAAAGAAAGTGCGGCGCGCCCGCCCTGTACAAAACCGGCGGCTGGCGGTATAATGATCCGGTCCTGGGTTCCGCGGAAAAAGCGGGGGACCCTATCGTTTTGAAACAGTCGGGGGAAGATTTCATGGCAAACAAAATTAAAATCGGCGGGATTGAGCTTTCCGGCCGCGCCGTTCTGGCGCCGATGGCCGGGGCCGGCGACCGGGCCTTCCGCGAAACCTGCGCGGCGTTCGGCGCGGCGGCCACGGTCAGCGAAATGGTCAGCGCCAAGGCGCTTTGGTTCGGCGACAAAAAGACGCGCGGCCTGATGGAGCTGGGCGGCCGGGCGCGCCCGGCCGCCATTCAGCTGTTCGGCAGCGATCCGGCCGTGATGGCCGAGGGCGCAAAGCGTGCGATGGAGTTTTCCCCCGACGGCATCGACATCAACATGGGCTGCCCGGCCCCGAAGATCACCGGCTCCGGCGCGGGCAGCGCGCTGATGAAAAACCCGCCGCTGTGCGGGGAAATTGTCGCGGCGGTGAAATGTGCCGTCCCTGTTCCTGTAACGGTGAAAATGCGAGCGGGATGGGATGAAAAAAGCCGCAATGCGGCCGAAGTCGCCAAAATCTGCGAAGCGGCCGGAGCCGCCGCCGTGGCGGTTCACGCCCGCACCCGCGCCGAGATGTACGCCCCCGGGCCGGACTGGGGAATCATCAAAGAAGTCAAAGAAGCCGTTTCAATTCCCGTCATCGGGAACGGCGATGTGACGGGCGCGCAGTCCGCCGCGCTCATGTTGGAGCAGACCGGCTGCGACGCGGTGATGGTCGGGCGCGGCGCGCTTGGCAATCCGTGGGTATTCCGGCAGATCAACGCTTATCTGACGGAGTCCTGCCGGATCGTTCCGCCGCCCGGCGTACATGAAAAAATGCTCGTCCTTTTGCGGCAGGTGGAACTCATGTGCCGTTACAAGGGCGAGCTTCGCGCGATGAAAGAGGCCCGAAAGCACGCGGGATGGTATTTAAAAGGGCTGCGGGGCGCCGCCGGGTTTCGGCGCAGGGCCTGCGCCCTTTCCACCTTTGCGGAGCTGGAAGCCCTGACAAAGGATGTCATTCTGGCAAATGAGGAAACGGAAACCTAAATCGCGTTTTCTCCCTTTCCCACAAGTTTCTATTTTTCCATGTAGAAAATAACGAGGGTGTTCGGCCCCGCGTGCGTTGTCATAGTACAGCCCGCGCGGGAGGTCAGGACTTCGCGGAACCGGCCGCTGCTGCGTACCATTTCAACAATTTCATCAAAAAGGCCCCGGTCCATTCCGGTGGTGGAGACAAAAGCGCGCTCTCCGTCCGGATTTGGCTGCGAGAGAACAAAACGGGCATATTCCCAGCAGACCTGCCGATAATTGCCGCGGAATTTTTTACAGACGGAAAGGACCCCGCGTCGGTCTATAAAGAGGCAGGGGCGCAGCTTCAGAAGGTTTGCGCCGAACATCTGCAGCATATTGGCCCGGCCTCCGCGGTAGGCAAATTCCAGTGTGTCCAGAAGGACATAGGAGCGCACTTTTTCTTTATCCCGCTCTATCTGTTTATAAATTTCCTTTGCAGAGCAGCCCGCATCCCGCATATCCGCCGCGCGCAGAACCAGCAGCCCCTGAGCCGAGCTTACCATGCAGGTGTTGACAACAGAGACGTTGTCAAATTCTTTCGCGGCAATGCAGGCGTTCTGGTAAGAGGAGGAAAAAGCGGAATTCATGGCAAGATGCACTACGTCGTCTCCGTTTTCGGCGGCTTTGCGGAATACCTCGAAAAAATCAAGCGGCGGCGGCGCGGAGGTTTTGGGCAGCCGTTTTGTTTTTTGATAGTCCTGAAACAGTTGATCCGGTCCAATTTCGAAGACGTCTTTGTAGGATTTGTCACCGATGTTAATCGACAGGGGAACGATTGTGATCCCGCGCTGCCGGTATAAATCCGGAAACAGATCGCAGGAACTGTCAGAGCTGATCAAAACGGCCATGAAGAATTTCCCCCATATTTTTAATTTAGAATCGAAAGTTATTATATCACTATATCACTGAGAAGTTTATTTTTCAAACGATGTTTTTGAAATTGTTCGCTTTTTCCCTTATTTTTAGTTGTACTGCGGCGGAAAAATATGATAATATAGGTACAGTTCGCATTGAGAGGATTTGCAGACAATGAGCAGAAAAGCAAAAAAATACATTGTAGTCCTGCTGACCATTCTGATGAGCGCAACCCTGGTTTGCATGACTGCATCCGCACAAGCTGAAATCACGCCGGAAGTTGATTCCTCTTCCAGCAGTTCCTCCTCTTCCAACAGCGGAATCAAGAACTCCTCCTCCCAAAACAGCGGAGGTGGGAAGGAAGGGGAAAGCAGACTGGTCAACGTCAGTCTGATTTATAACAACGGTAGAAAATCGAAAAAGGTTCCTGTGAAACCCGGGACCCAGGTGGGGACCCTCACCACCCCGACGCGCAAAGGATATGTATTCACCGGATGGACTGCGGGAGGGGGAAAGGTTTCCTCCACCTATGAAATCTACTCCTCCATCACTCTGACCGCTCAATGGAAGCCGAGCGCTTCCTCCCGTCAGGCTTCTTCAAGCAGTTATGCGAGTGTTGATACGCATCAGCAGGCAGTGGAGCAGGCTGCCTCCCGGGCAAGGGAAGCGGTCAGCGATCCGGATGCCCTTTCTTCCGAAGACTGGAATTCCATTCTCTCCACCGGAAGCGGAGAATCGACGGGAGCGGACAGCGCAGCCTCTTCGTCTTCTTCCTCGGCAAAAGGCGGAGGCGGTTCCTGGCTGTTTCCAGTCGGAATCGCTTTGATTGCCCTTTCCGCCTGTGGCATCGGAGCCTTTATTTACCTGCAGTTTTTCAACAACCGAGGAGGCCGGCATGGGCCGCACGGCGGCGGGGAGACGCGTGGCGGTGACAGCTCCGATAGCATGGAGTTTACGGATATCAGTTCGCACAGCGACGGCACTGATGCCCTGCGGCCGGGAACCGTGAAAAGACCGGGTAAAACCCGTTCAGGCAGTGACGATACTATGCCCATTCCGCCGCAGGTGCGACGGGAAGACGAAACAAGACCCATTCCGCCGCAGGTGCGGCGCAGCCCAGGACCCGTTCCGCCAAAGGCGGCGCGGCGCGATGATGAAACAAGGCCTGTTCCGCCGCAGGTGCGACGCAGCCCAGCGCCCCTTCCGCACGACATGTCCCGTTCTCAGGCAAAGCCAGTCGACGGGGCAAGGAAAGATTTCGACTGGGATAAATTTTTCAACGACGATGATTCCTGATAAATGAAGAAAACGGCCGAAGCGATTTTCGCTTCGGCCGTTTTCTTTGTCACTTTGGTTTTTTCCCAGAATCCCCATACAGATCGAAGCGGAACAGCCTGGACTCGTCCTCGGGATCTTCACACATGACGAAAGCATCCGCAATTTTTCCGCCTTCAATCAGCCTGGTCAGGCCGACAAGCTGACTGAGTTTGCTTTTCAGATTGATACGGTCGTCTTCATCGGTTACCAGGTACACCTTGCCCTTGCATTCATCAAGAACCTTTAAAAAAGAGCTGATGTCAACATCGTGCAGCTGAACCGGAAAGGGCATGAGCGAGCCTCCTTTCTGAGAGATCGCCTGCGACGGCGGTTTTTCTGATTTTATCTTACTACCGGAACATCATCCCTGTCAATTGCATCTTTCTTTGACGGCGATCTTTTCATCCTCCGTCTCCACATGGTATTCCGCCGTTTTCGCACGGCGGGCGGAGCTCGGTTCCGCCTGCGCATAAACCGACTGCCAAAACAGGGATTCCACGATTTTTTCCCGTTTACAAACATCCGCACCGGCTCTATAATGGAAGCAAACGGACCGAATTCCTCTTGCCTCGGGCCGGATGAAAGGAGTCAGTACCTTGTTAAATGCCAACTGGAAACAGCTGAAAAGCGGAACGGATATCCGCGGCGTGGCATGTGAAGGAGTCGCCGGAGAGCCGGTGAATCTGACCGACGAAACACTTGTAAGGCTGGCAGACGGCTTTGCGCTGTGGCTTGCGGCGAAAACCGGCAAGCCGGCCGGTCGGCTTGCCGTCGCCGTGGGGCACGACAGCCGCATTTCCGCGCAGCGCGTCTTTGCCGCCGTTTCCGGCGCTCTGACCGCCGCCGGCGTCCGTGTGCTGGACTGCGGGCTCGCCTCCACCCCTTCTATGTTTCATGCGATACGCGGTCTTTCGTGCGACGGCTCGGTGCAAATCACGGCCAGCCATCACCCCTGGAACCGCAACGGGCTGAAATTTTTTACCGCGGACGGCGGGCTGGACGGCCCGGAGATCGAGCAGATTCTGCTCCGCGCGCAGAATGGGGACAGGCCCGCGCCGGGGAACGGTTCTTTAGAAAAAGTCGATTTCATGAGCCGCTACTGCGCCGGCCTGCGCGACATGATCCGGCGCGGCGTAAACTCCCCAGACTATGAAAAGCCCCTTTCGAGATTTCATATTGTTGTCGATGCCGGAAACGGCGCGGGCGGCTTTTACGCGCGGGATGTGCTGGCACCGCTCGGCGCGGATATTTCCGGCAGCCAGTTCCTGGAGCCGGACGGCAGATTCCCGAATCATATTCCGAACCCGGAAAACGAGACGGCCATGCGCTCGGTCTGCGCGGCCGTCCTGCGCGCAAAGGCGGATCTCGGCGTCATTTTCGACACGGATGTGGACCGCGGCGGAGCCGTCGATGCGGCGGGAAAAGAAATCAACCGCAACCGCCTTGTGGCTCTCGCCTCTTACCTTGCGCTGGAACACTGCCCCGGCGGCACGATTGTAACCGATTCCGTCACTTCCAGCGGGCTAACGGAGTATATTGAAAAAACGCTGGGCGGAAAACACCGCCGCTTTAAGCGCGGCTACCGCAATGTGATTAACGAGGCGATCCACCTGAACCGGGAGGGCACAGACTGCCCGCTCGCAATTGAGACTTCCGGCCACGCGGCCATGCGGGAAAACTATTTTCTCGACGACGGCGCTTATCTTGTGGCAAAGATCATCATTCTGTTGGCCCGCCTGCGTGCACAGGGCAAAACCATCGCGGATCTTCTCGCACCGCTGCGGGAGCCCGCCGAAGCGGTGGAACTGCGTTTTCCGATCCTGGAAAAGGAGTTCCGCCCTTACGGGGAATCCGTTCTCTCCGGTCTCGAAACCTATGCGCGCCGGCAGCCCGGCTGGTCCGTCGCGCCGGACAACTGCGAAGGGGTGCGGGTGTCGCTGGACGGGAAACACGGCGCCGGCTGGTTTCTGCTACGGCTGAGCGTACACGACCCGATCCTGCCGCTCAATGTCGAAAGCGACAAAATAGGCGGCGTAAAGCAGATTCTGGCTCAGCTTTCCCCCTATCTGACCGGCTGCAGGGGGCTGGATCTTTCTTCGTTTAAGAAAAAATTATAATTTTGTTGATTCTATAAAAAAGGATCGCGCCGCCGCAAAGCAGGCGGGGCGATCCTTTTTTTATTTCACTCTTTGCAAAAATGATTTCCGCTTCAGAGCGGCCGTCGGCCCTTTTGCTCAGGCATTTAGAAAAATCAAATGCGCAACACTCGGGATATTCTCCCCCTGCTGGGAAGAAGTCGGCGACATCAGCGCGCCGGTGGCGACAAACAGCACCCGGTGCAGCTGTCCCGCTTCCATCTGCTGCAAGATTGCAGAGCAGAGAATCGCCGCGCTGCATCCGCAGCCGGAACCCCCCGCATGGACGTCCTGCTTTTCGCGGTCATAGATCATCATGCCGCAGTCGTTATGGACCGGCTTGATGTCGATGTTTTCCTTTTGCAGAATCTCTTCCAGAAGTTCACTGCCCACATAGCCGAGGTCTCCGGTCAGGATCAGATCGAATTCCTGCGGCGACGATTCCGTGTCGCTGAAAAAATCCATCAGCGTCTGGGCCGCGGCCGGCGCCATCGCGGCGCCCATGTTGTTTGCGTCTTTGATCCCAAAATCGGTGATCCGGCCGAACGTGACCGCTTTCAGGCCGACTTTGGCATTCAGGTAATCCTGGCGGCTGCCGAGCAAAACGGCCCCCGCGGCAGTCGCCGTCCACTGAGAAGTCGGCGGGCGTTGTCCTCCATACTCCAGCGGAAAGCGGAACTGGCGCTCCGCCGAGCAAAAATGGGAAGAAGTCACCGCCGCGGCGCGGCGCGCGGCGCCGGACTCCACAAACAGAGAAGCGATGCCGAGCGTCTGCGCCATGGTGGAACAGGCGCCGAACTGCCCGAGAAATGGAATGTTCAAGCTCTTGAGCCCGAACGTGGAGGAAATGCACTGGTTTAAAAGGTCGCCGGCAAAGATACAGTCGATATCCGTGTTTTTCAGGTTTGCCTTGCGCAGAGCAATGTTGACCGCTTCATTCTGCATGCGGCTTTCCGCTTTCTCCCAGCTGGATTCTCCCAGGGTCGTGTCATTGTGGCACTGGTCAAAATAGGCTCCGTAAGGGCCTTCGCCTTCTTTCTTCCCAACGACCGCCGCGTACCCGATCACCGCCGGGTTCGTTGTCAGTTCAAAGGTGTATTTCCCTTTCTTCTGCGGCATATGCTCAACTCCCTGTCAATATAAATGGAAAAGCCACAGGATCAGGCCGTACAGGATAGAAGCCGCGGTCCCGTAAACCAGCACCGGCCCCGCAATGACGAACATCTTTCCGCCGATACCAACGACGTACCCCTCGTTTTTAAACTCCATCGCGGGTGAGACGATCGAGTTGGCAAACCCGGTGATCGGTACCAGAGAGCCCGCCCCGGCGTGTTTTGCAAGGTTGTCGTAAATGCGCAGCGCCGTCAGCAGCGCGCTGAGAAAAATCAGCGTGATGGAAACAAAGGTGCTGGCGCTTTTCTCATCCAGTCCCGCATAGAGGTAAAGATGAAAAAACGCCTGACCCAGCGTGCAGATGCCGCCGCCCACCAAAAAGGCCATCACCATATTTTTTACATGCTTGGTCGGAGGGGAGGCTTTGTCCGACATCGTTTTATATTCATCTTTTGAAACTGTCAATGAAATCTGCCCCTTTCGCTTGGATTATTCTTATTCTGCCTGAATCAGCCGGGAAATATGCGGCGGATTTTCCGGAATCAAAAAACGGGCCTCCCGGAAAAACCGAAAAGCCCGTTTTAAAATTCTTTATACCCGTATGGGAGGCAAAAGGTGCCAAGGTTGTCAGCCCACCACGATCTTCCCTTCCGGAAGGATGGTTCCGGAAGAAGAGCGTCCTTTTTTTATGGTGAAAGCCAGCCCGAACGAAACCGGACCGACGCGGCCGATATACATGGCGCAGATGACGGCAATTCTGGCAACCGGGGTCAGGGTCGGCGTCACATTGGCCGTCAGGCCGACCGTGCCGAACGCACTGGTCGCCTCAAAGAGAGCATCGACTCCGCTGGTCGAAGAATTGGTGGTCATGATGATGCCTGCGGTGACAATGACCACCAGCACGCCCAGGGTCAGAATCGCCATGGCGCGGTACACGGTAAATTTATCCAGCCTGCGCTTGAGGACAACAGCGTCGTCATTGCCGCGCACCACGCTCAGAACCGCGGTCACCAGCACAACAAGCGTCGTTGTCTTGATGCCGCCTCCGGTCGAAGCTGGCGAGGCGCCGATGAACATGAAAAACACATCGATCAGCTTGGTCAGGTCGAGTTCGGAGGCTGTGTCGACCGTATTGAACCCCGCCGTTCGCGCCGTGACCGACTGGAACAGGGAGGCATCCAGCTTTTCGCCGGGATTCATCCCTTTCAGCGTGTTGCCGTTTTCGCAGATGAAAAACAGCACCGTTCCGGCCACAATCAGCCACAGCGTGGTGCGAAGGACAATCTGCGAATGGAACTGAAGCGCGTGCACATGCTGCTTTTTCATCTGCGGTCGCACCCTGGCGGAAAAAATATCGCTGATCACGACAAAGCCCAGACCACCTATCACAATCAGCGCCGCAACCGTCAGGGTGACAAGCGGATCACCCACATAAGCCGTCAGACTGGTTCCCGGTTTGGTAAAGCCCAAGATGTCGAATCCCGCGTTGCAGTAAGCGGAAACGGCGGTAAAGAAAGCGACCCAGACGCCGTGCTTGCCGTACTGCGGAACGAAACGCAGCATCAGCAGGCAGGCGCCTGCGGTTTCACAGGAAAAGGTAAAAAATAGAATGGTTTTAAGCAGGTGCCGGATGTGGATCACGCTTCCGGCCGTGTTTTCCGCCGCCAGCCGCAGATCCCGGAACCCCAGCTTCCGCCGCAGCAGCAACGTAAAGCCTGTTGTGAACGTCACAAGGCCAAGCCCGCCGATCTGGATCAGCATCAGGATAACGGCCTGGCCGGCCACACTCCAGTGGGTCCAAGTGTCAAACAGAACCAGCCCGGTGACGCATACCGCAGAGGTCGATGTAAAAAGCGCGTCCAGCAGCGCGGTCGGCCTTCCATTTTTTGCCATAAACGGCAACGACAGCAGAACGGTGCCTGCTAAAATCACCAAAAGGAAACTAACTACAATCAGCCGCACAGGCGGCACGCCCTTCAGCTTTCTTTTCAAAACGGGAATTTCCTCTCCCATACTCTCCTATTTCACCTCATCCTCAATGATTGCGCCGTCATCTATGAAAAATACTGAAACACCCTTTTCATCGCCCGGCTGGAACCAAGCCATGCGGCAAGCGGAAGCCCAAGCCCATAGCAGACAGCCAATTCCCCTGCGCCGACGGAAAGCGCCTGGGTAAAAAATTCCGCCCAGGCAAAACCGCCCGGCGAAAGCGCCACAATCTCGGCCCCGACAAAGACCGCATTGACCAGAACTGGCGGCAGCGGTGCCAGAATGGGCAGGCCGCGCCACCGGACATTGCGCACCAGGCGCGTACCCACGGCGGCGACCAGCGTCGCCGCCGTTCCGACCACCAGATCGGTGCTGTAGCCGCTGAACAGATTGGAAAGGAAACAGCCGACCGTCAGGCCCGGCACCGCGGCAGAGGTAAAGGCCGGAAGAAGGGTCAGCGCTTCTGAAAACCGGAACTGCACCGGACCATAGGCCAGCCCCCACGTGGCTGCCAAAAGAGTCAGGATCGTATAAAGGGCGGCGATCATTGCCGCGAGCGCCAGATAGCGCGTACGATCCGTTTGATGTTGCATATTCAATTCCCCCGTAGTTTTATTTTAGGTCAGGATGTTGCGACTGACCCTGCCGCTATGCGGCAGTTCTAGATACAATACTACAAAATTCCGCAAGTTGCAATCCTTATGGAGCGCCGAATTTGTAAAAGCGGACTAATCGTTCTCATGTTTTCTTCCTCTTTTACCTTTTCCCGCAGGATCTGTCTCCCGAGAGGGCGGCGCGTCCTTTTCGATCACGATCCGTGCGATTCGGCGATCCTCCATGGCAGCCACGGTCAGCGTCAGGTTCCCAAGCCGGACCTGCGGATGCTCGTCTTTTTTCGGCAGGCGCCCAAGGTGTTCCATCATCAGCCCGGCAATGGTATCGTAATCCCCTTCCGGCAGATTGACGCCCAGCATGTCGGAAACTTCATCGACAGGAGCAGTCCCTTCCACTCCGAATCGGTTCTCCCCTTCCCGGCGGATCTCCTCCTCCTCGTGATCATATTCATCCTGGATATTGCCGACAATCGCTTCGAGAAGATCTTCCATGGAAATGATGCCCTCCGTCCCGCCGTACTCGTCGACCACCACGGCGATCTGAATTTTCCGCAGCCTCATCTCGCGGAACAGTTCGCCGCAAGGTTTGCTCTTCGGGACAAAATAGGCGGGCCGCATGATCTGCCGCAGATGGCGCTCCGCGGGGACGGACCTGCCCACGTAAGGCAACAGGTCCTTAACATATATAATACCCGTCACATGATCCAGATCCTCATGGTACACCGGGATGCGCGAGTATCCGTATTTTATGGATGCCGCGACCACGTCTGCGACGGAATCCATATCCTCCACGGCGGTCACATCGGTCCGGTGCGTCATCGCCTCTTCAACGGTGGCGTCGCTGAAGTCAAAAATATTAGAAATCATATCCTGTTCGTCCTCGTTCAGCAGATCGCCGCGGCGTCCCGCTTCCATCATCAGAAGAATCTCCTCTTCCGTCGCTGTCTGACCGCCGGCCGAACGCCCTGTGCCAAAAGCGCGGGAAAGCGCGGCGGCACACCAGGACAAAGACGCGGCAGCCGGACCGAACAGGCGGGAAAGGAAGGAGAAAGCCCCCAAAAACCGGCGCGAAAGGGAACCCGCATGGGCAAGGGCGATCTTTTTGGGAAGCATATCCCCGAACACCGTCCAAAAGCAGATAAAAAGCACCGTGACCAGAACAAAAGAGATTCCCCGCACCGACGCCGGTGAAATTGGGAGGAAGGAAAGCCGCCGCGCCATCGTTCCCGTGAAAGCATCGGCGGCAACCGCCGCTGCCAACATGGCGGAAACCGCCGCGCCGGTGCGCGCGACCGACAGAAAATGCACGGTTTTTGAGGTAAGCGATTGCAGCTTTTCCGCCTTATCGTCCCCCTCTTCCGCCAATTTTTCCATTTCCGTTTTGTTCCGGGACAGCACGGCGATTTTTCCCACTGTAAACAGAGCGCCCGCCAGAAAAAGCAGCACCGTTACTACCGCAGCAGCTTCCGGCCGCCATGCGGCTGCGCCGGGAAGCGCGGTTCGTATCGGAATTGTGGCATTGCCAGGGTCGGATGACATGAGTTTACCCCTTTCAGAGATCAATGGAGCTTGTCTTGCATTTTAGTTTTTTTCATTGTATCGTTTTCTATACCCGCTGTCAACGAGGCGCCCAAGCAGCAGCGCCGGGCATCGCGCAGAAACCGAGCACCGCCTACCTTTTTTCCGGCAAAGCAGCACGTGCACGCCGGAATTTTAAGCGCTACCGCAGTTTTTGGGCATTGTGCTTTTTGTGGCGTTTTTTTTTGTAAGATTTTTAGCAATTCTCCTTTACACGACAGACAAAAGATGTTAAACTTTAATCAAGTACAGACGGCTTGTGCTGTACCAACCGGGACCTATTATCCATAAAGGAGGAAAATTAACAACTATGGATTCAAGAAAGATGAAAACTATGGATGGCAATAACGCCGCTGCCTACGTATCTTATCCGTTCACCGACGTTGCGGCCATTTACCCCATTACGCCGTCGTCCGTAATGGCGGATGAGGTGGACAAATATGCCGCCGCCGGCAGGAAAAACCTGTTTGGTCGGCCGGTTCAGATCACCGAGATGCAGTCGGAAGGCGGCGCCGCAGGCGCGGTGCACGGCTCTTTGGCAGCGGGTGCTCTGACCACCACTTACACCGCTTCTCAGGGCCTTCTGCTGATGATCCCGAACATGTTCAAAATTTCGGGTGAATTTCTGCCGGCCGTGATGCACGTTTCTTCCCGCTCTATCGGCACACAGGGTCTGTGCATTTTCGGTGACCATTCCGACGTGTACTCCTGCCGCCAGACCGGGTTTGCCATGCTCTGCTCAAACAGCCCGCAAGAGTGCATGGATCTCGGAGCCGTGGCTCATCTCGCCGCCATCAAGGGGAGTATGCCTGTCATGCATTTCTTCGACGGGTTCCGCACTTCCCACGAAATCCAGAAAATCCACATCTGGGACGACAAGGATCTCGCCGATATGCTCGACTGGGATGCTGTAAACAGATTCCGCCGCAATTCCATGAACCCGGAACATCCGTTCATGAGAGGCACCTGCCAGAATGACGATATTTTCTTCCAGGCCAACGAAGCCTGCAACACCCACTACGATCAGTTCCCTGAGATCGTCGCAGAATATATGAATAAGGTCAACGCTAAGATTGGCACGAACTACAAGCCGTTCAATTACTACGGCGCGCCGGACGCGACGGACGTCATTATCGCCATGGGTTCCGTCTGCGAATGCGCTGAAGAAGTTATCGATTACCTAACCGCGAAGGGCGAAAAGGTCGGCCTCATCAAAGTTCACCTGTATCGTCCGTTTGCGACCAAGTACCTCTTTGACGTTATGCCGAAGAGCGTAAAGAGAATCAGCGTCCTCGACCGCACGAAAGAGCGCGGCTCCATCGGTGAACCGCTGTTCCTCGACATTGTCGCTGCCATTAAAGACAGCGAATTCAGCGAAGTACCGGTTTACGGCGGCCGTTACGCAATGGGTTCCAAGGATACCACGCCGGGAGAGGTTATCTCCGTTTACCGCAACATGCAGTCTGCTTCCCCGAAGAAGCATTTCACCATCGGCATCATCGACGATGTCACTCATCTGTCGCTTGAAGTGAAGGAAAATCCGGACACGACCCCGAAGGGCACACATTCCTGCAAATTCTGGGGCCTCGGCGCAGACGGCACCGTCGGCGCGAACAAGAACTCCATCAAGATCATCGGCGATCACACCGATATGTACGCGCAAGGCTATTTCGCCTACGATTCCAAGAAATCCGGCGGCCTGACGGTTTCCCATCTGCGTTTCGGGGACAAACCGATCAAGTCCACCTACTATGTTTCGAAGGCAGATTTTGTCGCATGCCATAAGCCTTCTTATGTAAATGTGTATGACATGGTTCAGGATCTGAAACCCGGTGGAAGCTTCCTGCTGAACTGCGAGTGGGAAACAGTGGATGAGCTTAACAAGCATCTGCCCGGCAAGATGAAGAAATATATTGCCGACAACAACATCAACTTCTACACCATCAACGGCGTAAAGCTCGGCAAAGAGCTTGGCCTGGGTGCCCGCATCAATACGGTTCTGCAGTCCGCGTTCTTTGCGATCACAGGCATCATTCCGAAGGAAAAGGCCATCCAATATATGAAAGACGCAGCCACAAAGAGCTACGGCAAAAAGGGTGAAAAGGTTGTTGCAATGAACCACGCTGCAATCGACCGCGGCGCGACCGACTATGTGAAGGTCAATGTGCCAGAAGCCTGGAAGCATGCCACCGACGACAGCGTTGTCCCGAAGGCAACCGGCGACGACAAGAATCTGATCGACTATGTCAATGAAGTTCTGATCCCGGCAAACCGCTACAAGGGCAATGAAATCCCGGTTTCTACGATGGTGAAGATGGCCGACGGCACGGTTCCGTCCGGTTCTTCCGCTTACGAGAAGCGCGGCATTGCAATCGATGTTCCGGAATGGAATCCGGATTACTGCATTCAGTGCAACACCTGCTCTTATGTTTGCCCACACGCTGTCATCCGCCCGGTTGTCATGACGGCCGAAGAAGCCAAAAAAGCGCCGGCAGGCATGAAGATGAAGGATATGACCCTGATGAAGGGTTATAAATACGCCATCTCGATTTCTCCGCTGGACTGCACAGGCTGCGGTTCCTGCGCAACGGTCTGCCCCGGTATGAGAGGCAACAAGGCTCTTGTTATGAAGCCGATGGATACGCAGATCGACAACCAGAAATCCTACGAGTACGGCCAGACACTGCCTGAGAAGTCGGAGGTTGCCGAAAAGTTCAAGCCGAACACCGTCAAGGGCAGCCAGTTCAAGAAACCGCTGCTTGAATATTCCGGTGCCTGCGCAGGCTGCGGTGAAACTCCTTACGCGAAACTGGTTACACAGCTTTACGGCGACCGCATGTATATCGCCAACGCGACCGGCTGCTCCTCCATTTGGGGTGCGTCCGCTCCTGCAACGCCTTACACCAAGAACGAGAGAGGCTTCGGCCCGACTTGGGACAACTCTCTGTTTGAGGACAACGCCGAGTTTGGCTATGGCATGTCGCTTGCAAACGACGCGATTCGCGCAAGGCTGAAGGATTATATTGAGTCGATTCAGTCAACCAACGGCGCTTCCGCTTCTTTGAAAGATGCCTGCCAGAAATATCTCGACACCTTCAAAGACGCCATGAAGAACCGTGAGCCGACCGATGCACTGATCGCTGCTTTGGAGCCGGTTGCTTCCGGCAGCGGCGAACTTGCCGACCTGGCGAAGAAGACGCTCGTCGACAAGGATTACCTTGCGAAGAAGTCCATGTGGATCTTCGGCGGCGACGGCTGGGCTTACGATATCGGTTACGGCGGATTGGATCATGTTCTCGCTTCCGGTGAGAATGTCAATGTGATCGTCTTCGATACCGAGGTATACTCCAACACCGGCGGACAGGCTTCCAAGTCAACCCCGATCGGCTCCGTCGCGCAGTTCGCCGCAACCGGCAAATCCACAAAGAAGAAGGATCTGCCCGGCATGGCCATGACTTACGGCTATGTGTATGTTGCGCATGTCGCCATGGGCGCCGACTACAATCAGACCGTAAAGGCGATTGCTGAGGCTGAAAGCTATGACGGCCCGTCCCTCATCGTCGCTTACGCTCCGTGCATCAACCAGGGCATCAAGAGCGGCATGAGCACTTCTCAGGTAGAAGAGAAGAAGGCTGTTGCCTGTGGTTACTGGAAGAATTTCCGTTATGATCCCCGTCGTGCGGCAGAGGGAAAGAACCCGCTCCAGCTCGACAGCAAGGCTCCGACGGCATCTTACCGTGACTTCCTTATGGGCGAAGTCCGCTACAATTCTTTGACCCGTTCCTTCCCGGATCGCGCCGAAGATCTGTTCAAGAAGGGCGAGCAGTTCGCCAAAGAGGATTACGAACACCTCGAGAAACTTTCCAAGCTGTAATTTTTCCATTCCTAAACAAAAGCCCCCGCGCAGAAATGCGCAGGGGCTTTGTTTTTATCCGTTCAGTCGCCATAAATCCGTTCGCCGGGCTGTGAAATCCCGTTCAGCGCCTGTCCCGCGCTGTTTTGCATGGCTGGAGCGATGGAAATATCACCCAGCGCAACGATTCCGACCAGGTTGTCTTTTTCGACGATCGGCAGCCTGCGAATTTGTTGCTGGCTCATGATTTTCGCGGCTTCGCCGATTTCCATCTCCGGATTTCCCACCACCGGATTTGAACTCATTACACTAGAGACTTTGCGGCTTTCCGAATCCTGCCCGCCTGCGGTAGACCGGAGAGTGATATCCCGATCTGTTACCATTCCAACCACTTTTTTCCGTTTGCAGACGGGAAGCGAGCCAACATGATACTGCTTCATCATCTGAGCTGCCTGCCCAATGGTATCTTCAGTGCCAACACAGGCAACATTTTTTGTCATAATATCTTTTACCTTCATGTTTGTTCCACCTCGCCCGTATCTTTGCCGGAACCGTCAAATTTATGCGAAAGACTGTTTTCACATAATTTTATCCGTTTATTCATAAAAATATCAATTAGTAATCATATCTTTGTCACAGACATCGTCGATAATAAGAACAAATAAAAGAAAGGATGATCGTCATGAGGAATCCATTCCGGAAAGTCCAAAGGGACGATTCTGAAATCTCCAAACATACGAATTTCGACACAGACAACCAATATGGCTGGAAGGATTCTTCCAGCCAGTCCCACCAAACCGTCTGGCAGGGAAACTGCTACCATTCCTACCGCGCGCCCGGCGCCCCGCTCCCGCCGGAGGACGATCATTCTTACGGGCAGCCGTCTCCTCCCATGGTTTATGCAGAAGAGATGGAGCCGCCGAAAAAGCGGCACACGGTAAGGAATGTTCTTGTGGGCCTGCTGGCCTGCCTGGTAGTTTCCGCCAGTTCCATCGCCGGATTCGCCTACCTGATCAACAATGGCACCATTCAGATGAACTCAGGCAGTTCAGCGCCGGCTTTTACCATTGAGAAAAGCAACGACTCTTCCAATAAAGTCAGCACAACCAACGCGGCGGCTTCCGGCAACCTGACCATGGAACAGATCGCAAGCAAGGTGATTCCTTCGGTGGTCTGCATCCAAAATTACCAAGTGAACCAGAACGCCGCTTATGCCATGGGGGGATTCGGCAACGGCACCAACAACAAAAACAGTTCCGTCACCCCCGCAAGTGAAGGCAGCGGGATCATCGCAAGCAGCGACGGCTACATCATCACGAACGCACATGTGGTGGAAGGCGCTTCCTCGCTGAAAGTGATCCTTTCAAGCGGCAAAACATACAAGGCCAAGCTCATCGGCAGCGACAGCGTTACAGATCTTGCGGTTGTTAAGATTGACGCAACCGGTCTGACCGCCGCTACTTTCGGTTCCAGCAGCGAACTGAAGGTTGCAGATAAAGTCATGGCGGTCGGCAATCCCGGCGGCCTGGAATTCAACTCCTCTGTCACCATCGGTTATATCTCCGCCCTGAACCGCGAAATTACAAATTCCGACACCGGCTACACCATGAAATGCATCCAGACAGACGCTGCCATCAACCCCGGCAACTCCGGCGGCGCACTGGTCAACATGAACGGTCAGGTTGTCGGCATCAATTCTTCCAAGATTGTCGCCACAGGCTATGAAGGACTTGGTTTTTCCATCCCGATTGATGAAGCCCAGCCGGTGATCAACGACTTAAAACAGTATGGCTACGTAAAAGACCGGGCGGTACTCGGTATCTCCGGCGAATTTATCGACAGCATGAATTCACAGCTTTACGGGCTTCCGGTCGGCATGTATGTCGCCTCCATTTCCAGTGCGGCGGTATCCAGCGCCGGGATCCAGAAAGGCGACGTCATCACGAAGATCGACAGCACAAATGTGACCAGCCTGAATGTGGTCACTGCGGAAATTGCCAAGAAGAAACCGGGGGAAACGGTAACCCTCCGTGTGACAAGACCGCTGACCGGTCAGACCTTTACGGCTACGGTGAAACTTTCTCCGGCGACAGGAAAATAAGGGAAATAAAAAGATCGGCCTAAAAAAGCGCGGGGCAGCCGGCATCCAACCGGTTGTCCCGCGCTTTTTGTCCTCGAAAGACAAGCGGAATCTGTATTTCTATTTCATCTTTTAAGTGTCGATGATCCGATAAGGTGTGTTTTTCTTTTCGAAAAAACTGTATGAATATAGTTTCTGAAACCCCATCTGCAAATAAAGGCGAATTGCTTTTTGGTTTTCGCTGTGTACAATCAGGTAGGCCGCCTGCGCGCCATGTAAGCTGCCGTATCTTAAAATGGCCCTGCAGATTGCCGTTCCAATGCCGCCGCGACGAAAATTCGGCTCCACATGCAGGCCATAAAGCCCGACATGCCCCCGTTCCACTGTTCCATATCCGCACCCGACTGTCTTTCCGTTCAGAACCGCCTTGGCAAAGGCGCTCCTCACCGCAAGATTGTGAATCCCCATGCAGTGCAGCGAAACCAAATCGGGTGCAGTGATTCCCGCAAGTCTTGCCGAACAGGCCAGCCAGTCCCAGTCCGGAGCTTCGGAACCTATGATTTTCGGACCAGAGGGCGGGAGCGGAGCGTTTAAAGCGCAGCGCATCGCGTACACGGTTTTGATGTTCCGATATCCTAAGGAGGGCAGAAAATTGAAAAGAGCTTTCTGCAAAACCGGAGTGACTTTAAAAGCACAGGAAAGTTTATTTCTGTCGAACAGTTCTTCACACCTTTTGATTTTTCCGCTCAGATCTGCAGCCGGCCGGTCTTCCATCGGGCAGACGCAGTTCGCCCGGTAGGTATAATTCCGGTTCATCCGCAGTACCCATCCATCCAGCAAAACGGTCTGCATTGCCGGCATGGAGTTGAGAAGCAGTTCTTCGATGAGTCGGATTTCTTTGTTTTCCATCGTTCTTTTCCCGGTTTCACAAAGAGACGGTTTCAGCGGAAACTGTCTCTCTTTCGTTCAGAGAATCAAATTGGAGTTTTTTCGGGACAGGGATCTGCCCACTGAGCCCGAATTTCTGTTTCAGACGGTCGAACGCCTCCGGCAGCATCTCCAAAATATCGCTGGGATCGTCCGGCAGGATCAGGATGGCCTGGCCGATGCTTTCCACCAGATACCCGGTGGTTTCCCTGCCATGCAGTCGCATCACTCCAACCGGTTCTCCGTCCCCGCCGACCGGGACGCGGAGCGTGTGAAACAGCGGCCCGCAGCAGGCGGGCCGGCCGCCGGCCGCTTCACTGACGGTAAAGACCACCTTTGCACCCTTCAGCAGCGCCGCCATGTTCGGGTTCAGGCGATCTTCCCGCGTACAGATTCTCACGGTGGAAAGTGATAAACGGAACCAGCCCGCGGCACGCCGGAGCGTTTTTTCACAGACGGAAGTCCGTCTGGAACAGTAAAACAAAAGTCCCACATTCCCCTTGCCTATTTCCCTCATCCGTTTCAGCCGCCCTTTTTCTCTCGGGAATAGGCCGGTCTTTCCAAGCCGCCCAGCCCCTGCAGGCTGCGGCGAAGCATATCGAGCGCGTTGGAAGCCGCCAGAGTGCGCAGATAATCCCGCCCGCGGTAACGGCCGGCCGGTTTCATCACGCGGACCTTGACGCCATCTGCGCCGCACAAGGCAAGGTAGATCAGCCCGACCGGCTTTTCCGGCGTTCCGCCGCCCGGCCCGGCGACCCCCGTAATGCCAACCCCGTAATCCGCGCCCGAGCGTTCCCGCACGCCGCAGGCCATCGCCTCCGCCGTCTGCGGGCTGACCGCTCCGTGCTGCCGCAGCATCTCTTCCGGCACGCCGAGAAGCAGCGTCTTGATTTCGTTCGCATAGGTGACGCACCCCATATGAAACACATCGGAAGCGCCGGGAATATCGGTAAGCCGCTTTGCGAGCAAACCGCCCGTGCAGGATTCCGCCGTTGCGACCGTTTTCCCCTGCGCGGCAAGTTCCCGCACAACCGCTTCTTCCATGCTGCCGACATCGACGCCGTAAATAAATTCACCGAGGCGCTTTTTCAGTTCCTCCACGACAGGAGTGCACATTTTTTCGGCGGAAGTCTTGTCCTTCGCTTTCGCGGTGACGCGCACAAACATCTCCCCTGCTTTCGCATAGGTTGCTGCCGTCGGATTTGATCGGCCGCACAAGTCGCTGATCTGCTCCGCCACATAACCTTCCCCCAGGCCGAACACATGGACCATATGCGACACAATCACGGCGTTCCGCCGGCTCATCAGGTAGGGCATCGCATAATTTTGGAGCATCGGGGTCAGCTCAAACGGCGGCCCGGGCAGCATGATGATACATTTCCCGTTTTCGGTGGTAAACCCGCAGCCCGGCGCGGTGCCGCAGTCGTTCGGGAACACAGTGCAGCCTTCCGGCAGCAGCGCCTGTTTTTTCTGCGTCTCCCCGAGGAAGCGCCCTTTGAAATACTGTTCAATGCGCCGGAGGCTCTCCTCATCCATCACCAGCTTCTTCCCCGCGGCGGCGGCGATGGTTTCTTTCGTCAGGTCGTCCCCCGTCGGTCCGAGGCCCCCGGTGGTCACCACGAGGTCGCTGCGCGACAGCGCCGTCTCCAGCGCGATTTTCAGGCGCTCCGGGTTATCCCCGACCGTGCAGGAGTACAGCAGGTCGATCCCCGCCGCCGAAAGTTCCCGCGCGACGGCGGAGGTATCCGTATTGACGGTGTGCCCAAGCAGCAGTTCGGTTCCGACGGAAATAATCTCAGCGTTCATGATTTTGATTTCTCCTTTATTTTGGCGGCGCTATCCGCGTCATTTTGGCATGGGCGACGCACTCTTCCACCAGCGCGCCGCAGTCCAGCGCGCTTTCCGCCTGTTCCACAAATTTCAGCACGGGCTTGGTCCGCGGATGCTTCGGCGTGAACACCGTGCAGCAGTCCTCATAAGGCAGGATGGAAAGCTCATAGGTGCCGATGCGGTTCGCCATATCGATGATTTCCCGCTTGTCCATGCCGATCAGCGGGCGGAACACCGGCATCTGCGCCGCGGCGTCCGTGCAGACGATCGCCTCTAGCGTCTGGCTTGCAACCTGGCCGAGGCTTTCTCCGGTGATCAGCGCGCCGCATCCTTCCTTCTGCGCGATGGCTTCGGCACAGCGCATCATCAGGCGGCGCATAAGAACGGTGAACAGATCCTCCGGGCAGTTTGCCAGCAGCTGTTCCTGCGCCTTGGCAAACGGCACGGTGAACATCGTGATGCGCCCTGCCCAGGCACCGACCCTTGCCAGCAGATCCTTCACCTTCTGCTCCGCGCGCTCGCTGGTGTAGGGCGGGCTGGCGAAATGTACGGCGGTCAGCTCTACGCCGCGCCGCGCCATCATCCACGCCGCGACCGGGCTGTCGATCCCGCCGCTGATCAGAACGGCGGCTTTGCCGCCCGTTCCGACCGGAATCCCGCCCGCCCCGCGTTCCGCGTTGCCGTGGACATAGGCGGCGGTGTCCCGGATCTCAATGCGCACGGTGTAATCCGGATGATTGACATCCACTTTCAGGTTGGGGAAGCGCGACAGAAGAAAACTGCCGGCCTGATTGCAGATCTGCGGCGAGTTGAGCGGAAACTTCTTGTCGGAGCGCTTGCTTTCCACTTTAAAGGTGCGCACGCCGGAAAGCGGCAGCCGCAGGTACTCTGCGGCTGCGTTCAGGATGGCATCCATGTTCTTTTCCACCTCGCACGCGCGGGTCAACGAGGCGAGGCCGAACACTTTGGAAAGCCGCTCCTGGGCGGAAAACAGGTCCGCGTCTTCGCTGCGCGGTGAAACACAGATGGTGGACTGGCGCTCCCGTACGTCAAATTGCCCCAGCCCGGCAAGCCGGCGGCGGATATTTTGGAGCAGCGCTTCTTCAAAGCGGTGGCGGTTTAAGCCTTTGAGGACAACTTCGCCCAGTTTTAACAGAATGATTTCTTTCATATAATTTAAGTTTCAAACATCTAGAGCGGGCGGCGGACCAGGCTGGCAAGGCCGTCCCGCAGCGCGCTGTCAAAGACGCCGATTTCCTCCTTTGTATTGTAGCGCGAAAAGCTCAGCCGCAGCGCGGAAGCGATGCGTTCCCGCGGCAGTCCCATGGCGCGGAGCACATGGCTTTCCCGGCCGCGCGAGCAGGCGGAGCCGGAAGACAGATAGATTCCCTTGTCGGAGAGAAAATGCAGCATCGTCTCCGCGCGCACGCCCGGCACGGAAAAGTTCAGAATGTAGGGCAGTGCTTCCGGTGCGGAATTCAGCCGCACCCCGTCGATTTTCTGGAGCGTTCCGCGGCAGAAGTCATTCAGCTCCCGCATCTTGCCAAGCTCGGTCCGCGTTTCCGGCAAAGCGCCGACCGCCGCGCCGAATCCGGCGATCAGCGGCATAGCCTCGGTTCCGGGGCGAACGTCTTTCTCCTGCCCGCCGCCGTAAGTGTGCGGTTCCAGATGCACGCCGCGCCGTACGAAAAGGGCCCCGACTCCCTTCGGGCCGTGGATCTTGTGGGCGCTCATGCTCATAAGGTCCGCCCCGATCTCCTTCGGGCGCAGCGGCAGCTTGCCGAACGCCTGCACCGCATCCACATGGATCAGCGCCGGTGCCCCAGCGGCGCGCACGGCCTGCGCAGCCGCTTCGATGGGCAGGATGCTGCCGACCTCATTGTTGACGCACATCATGCTGACCAGAATAGTCTTCCCGGTCACCGCTTCAAAAATCTGTTCGGGCGCAATCCGGCCGGCCTCATCCGGCTTCAGGTAAGTGACCTCATACCCTTCCTGCTCCAGCTTTTTCATCACGTTCAGAACAGAGGGATGCTCGATCTGCGTCGTTACAATATGATTCCCCCGGCGGCGCTGAGCATGCGCCGCGCCGAACAGCGCGAGATTGTTGCTCTCCGTTCCGCCGGAGGTAAAGTAAACCTCCTCCTTTTCCGCGCCGATCTGGGCGGCAACCGCCGCGCGGGCCTCGTTCATCGCACGCTCGGCCCGAAAACCGAGCGCATGCAGGGAAGACGGATTGCCATAGTTTTCCGTCATAGTCTCCATCACTTTTTCAGCGGCCTCACGGCAGACGCGGGTCGTGGAGGAATTGTCAAAATAAATATCGTTCAAAGGAAAAAACCTCCATTCTATCTTTTTGGGTTTATTATACACCCTGGCCGCTCTGCGGGCAACGGTTTTCCCGCGCCCCGCGTGAGCAAAATAGACCGGAGGCTCGCCGTTTCTACAGATTTCCACAGGAAAACAGGTGCTTTTTATAGGTATAACATTGACAAACGAAGAATTCGCGGTTATCATAGTAACAAAATGACGGAGCGGGCCAGCGGTGATATGAAGCAGGAGAAAAAGAGTGCGTGACGGGATTAGGCGCAGAAGGTCTCTCTTTCGGCCGCAGGACTTTCCGGATATGGTAACGGCACCGAAGACCTTATTGAAAAACTTTGTAATTTTATGATTTTGCCATAAAATACTACCGCAGTCCGGGTTTGCATCGACCAGGCGGATTTTGCCGTGTCCGCTCGGTGAGTGCCCCGGGGTGTGGCTTTTTTTATGTCGGAGGACCTGTGCCGGGCCTCCAAACTGGAAACTCTACAGGTTGCGGAACCGGGAAAGCGGGAAAATCCGCGGAGTTTTCAAGACTGAGGAATGTTCCGCCGTTTTTGGTACAAGATTGGAATACGGCCATTAGTTTAAGGAGACAGTTATGAAAAAACATTTCATCCGAAAAATTGTATCCGCTGTGCTGGCAGCTGCCGTTCTGCTGCCATTTACCGCCTGCGGCACCGGGGGAACCGCTTCTTCCGCGCCGTCGTCCGCCGTTTCGGCTCCATCTTCGAAACTTTCCGGAGGAAATTTCATTTTCGGCATGCAAACCCAGCCGGACCATTTAGACCCGTTCCTTGCCGCGACGGCCGACACGCGCAGTATCCTGTTCAATATCTTTGAGGGCCTGGTCAAGCCGGATAAAAACGGGGACCTGATCCCCGCCGTGGCGCAGCACTATGAAATTTCAAAGGATGCAAAGAGCTACACCTTCACCATCCGCAAGGGCATCAAATTCCACAATGGGAAAAACGTCACTGCGGAAGATGTCAAATACTCCCTCGACACGGCCGCCGGCCTTTCCGGCGGAAAAGCGCTGGTTGCGGATCTTTCCAATATTCAGTCGGTTGAAATCAAGGATGCTTCCACGGTGATCGTCCACCTGAAACAGGCGGATTATGAATTCCTGCCCTACCTGACAAGCGCAATCGTCCCGAAAGGCTACACGAAACAGGACACGCACCCAATCGGCACAGGCCCGTTTATGTTCGAGTCTTACGCGCCCCAGCAGTCGCTGGTCCTGAAAAAGAATCCGTATTACTGGCAGCCCGGCCTGCCAAAGCTCGACCGCGTCACCTTTAAGCTGGAAACCGACTCCAACGCGCTTCTGATGGATTTGCAGGGCGGCAGCGTGGACGGTGCCAGCATTGCGAACAATATTGCTTCTCAGATCGGCAGCGGTTTCCATCTGATCCAATCCAATTCCAACGCCGTTCAGATCCTCGGTCTGAACAACGGCAAAAAGCCGTTCGACAACATCAAGGTGAGGCAGGCGTTCTGCTATGCGATCAACCCCGACGAGATTATCAGCGCCGTCAATTTCGGCAAAGCGGTCCGCAGCGGCACGCCGGTGATCCCGGGCCTGAAAAAATATTATGACTCCAGCCTGGTCCACGCTTACGACCAGAACACACAGAAAGCCAAGCAGCTCCTTGCCGAGGCGGGCTATCCGAACGGATTTACCATCACCCTTACGGTTCCGTCGAACTACACCGTCCATGTGGACTCCGCCCAAGTGATGGTCAGCGAACTGAAAAAGGCCGGCATCACGGCAAAAATCCGGCAGGTTGATTTTGCCACCTGGCTCAGCGAGGTCTACACCCAGCGCAATTACGAAGCGACCGTCATCTCGGTCGACGGGACAACGCTTTCCCCCCGCAGCTATCTTGGCCGCTACCTTTCAAGCGCCGGCAACAACTTCCTGAATTACAAAAACAAGGAGTTCGATTCCGTCTACCAACAGGCGGAAAATGAACCGGATGAGCAAAAACGTGTGCAGCTGTACAAAAAAGCGCAGGAAATCCTTTCGAAGGACGCCGCGAGCGTCTATATTCAGGACATTGCCAACCTGAATGTCCTGCGGGACGATTTCACCGGTTTCACGCCTTATCCGCTCTATGTTGTCGATGCTTCCGTCATCCATCGTACCAAATAAGTTTTTACAGGAAGACAGGTACCAAAATGAAGTTTTACCTGAAAAAACTGCTGACACTGCTTTTGACGATGCTGCTGGTCTCTCTGATGGCTTTTGCCGCTTTTAACCTGATTCCGGGCGACCCGGCGCAGCTGATCCTCGGCACACAGGCCGCTCCGCAGACGCTTGCCGCGCTGCACCAGAAGCTGGGCCTTGACCAAAGCCTGCCGCAGCGCTATACCAAATGGCTCTGGAGCCTGATGCACGGGGACTTGGGGACTTCGCTTCAGTATTCCCGCCCCGTTTCGGAATTGATCGGCAGCCGGCTGCCGGTGACGGCGGTCCTCGCCCTTGTGGCTCTTCTGCTGATCTTCACGGTGTCCGTCCCTGTCGGTGTGCTGACCGCGCGCAAGCGCGGCACGCTGCTCGGCCGGCTGCTTGATTTTCTCACCATGCTGAACATCTCGATGCCCGGTTTTTTCCTCGGCATTCTGTTCATCTGGGTCTTCGGTTTGCTCTTTCATCTTTTTGCCCCGGGCGGCTATGTCTCCTGGCAGGAAAATCCGGCCGGTTTTCTACGCTACATGATTTTTCCCGCTCTGGCCGTCGCCCTTCCCAATATTGCGGTCGCCTCCAAGTTTCTGCGCTCCGCGCTGCTGGAAGAGCGGAATGCGGACTATGTGCGCACCGCGGTCAGTAAAGGCTGTTCCCGCAAAGCCATTTTGTACCGGCATATGCTGAAAAACGCGCTGATCCCGTTTCTGACTCTTGCCGGAATGATGGTGGCGGAAATCTTTTCAGGCAGCATTCTGATCGAACAGGTATTCGGGATCCCCGGTGTCGGAAGGCTGCTGATCTCTTCGATTCTGTCGCGTGATTTCCCGCTTTTGGAGTCCCTGGTCGTCTATATTGCGTTTCTGGTTGTTCTGGCGAACTTTATAGCCGATCTGCTGCTTCAGGCCGCCGATCCGCGCATCCGGGTGAAGCCATGAAAGATGATCGCACCTTCTCCTTCCGTGTCGGGGCCGTGCTGATCGGCATCGTCTGCATCTCGGCTCTGGTCAGCTTTCTCTACACTCCGTATGATCCTTATGCCATTCATGCGGCGCAACACTTTTTCCCCCCGTCGCCCCAGCACTGGTTCGGGACCGACAACTTCGGCCGGGATAACTTTTCGCGCGCCATCACGGGGGCGCGCTACTCCCTGTTCGTCGCCTGCACCACCGTAGCGCTCAGCGGAATCTGCGGCATTGCCCTCGGCCTTCTTTCCGGCTATGTCGGCGGAGTGCTGGATGAAATCATTCTGCGTCTGACAGACGCGCTTTCCTCTTTTCCCGCCGTGCTGACGGCTCTGGTTGCCATCACCGTGTTCAGCGGCGGTAAATTTGCCATCGTGCCGGCGCTGGCGCTCGCGTTCCTGCCGAGTTTCATCCGTCTGACCCGCAGCGGCACCATGCGCCTGAAAAACCGGGACTTTATTCAGGCGGCTTACGTGTCCGGCGCATCCCGGGCGCGGATTATGTTCCGGCACCTGCTGCCGAATCTGCTGCCCACGATGATCCCCGCGGTGGTCATCGGTCTTTCCAATGCCATTCTGGCGGAATCCGGCATGAGCTACCTCGGCCTCGGGATTCAGCCGCCGATTCCAAGCTGGGGCCGGATGCTGTTCGAGGGGCAGTCTTATTTGTTCCGCGCCCCCTGGGAAACTCTCTCCGCCGGCCTGATGATGATTCTTACGGTCCTCGGCTTTCATCTGCTCGGCGAAAGCTTGGAGAAAAAATAACTTTCCCGCTCCGGGGCGGGAAAATTGCAAAAGCGGCCGGAAGCACCCAGGTGCTTCCGGCCGCTTTCATGCTCCAACTTCGCTCAGGGATGAAAGAAGTCCTTGCAGGCGGGGACCCCCGCGAGAGGGTCCGCACTCTTCACCGCACATACAATCGCGCTTTCCACTGCGCGCACCGCCAGAACTCCGGCCGCATTGGGGTCCGCTCTCACCCGGCCCGTCGCCATCGTGAAAATCGTGTCGCCGTCGAAAGAAGTATGGGCGGGCCGCACCGCTCTCGCAATTCCGTCCTGTGCAACGGAGGCCATCTTGTTCGCCTCGGCCTTTGTCAGGGCCGCATTGGTAGCGACCGCGCCGATGACGGTATTGCCGCTGAAGATATCGGTTTTGTTCTGGTAATGCTCCATCATGTACGTTTCGCTGCCGCCGACGGTTTTCCGGTCGTCGCTCAGCATGCCGGCAACGACCCGGTGTTCCTTTTCGTCATAAACATCGCCCACGCAGTTGACCGCCATGACGGCGCCGACCACAAGATCCCCGATCCTGAGGCAGGAAGAGCCAAATCCGCCTTTCATCGCGTGGCAGATTCCCCGGACTTTGCCGACCGTGGCGCCCGTCCCCGCGCCGACGCTGCCGACGGGGAATCCTCCGGCAACGGCGTTTTGGCAGGCCTCGTACCCCATCTTCTGATCCGGCCTGACCCGCCAGTCTCCGCATTTCAGGTCGAAAAGGATCGCGCCGCAGACGATGGGCACCTTTGCCACCTGCACATCCCGGCCGACCCCGCGTTCTTCCAGATACTGCATCACGCCGGCAGCCGCGTCCAGGCCGAAGGCGCTGCCGCCCGCGAGCAGAACGGCGTGAATCGACTTTCGCAGGTTAACCGGGTTCAGGGCGTCCGTCTCCCGGGTGCCGGGGGAGCCGCCGCGCACATCGACTCCGGCGACGGCGCCCTCTTCGCAAAGCACGACCGTGCACCCGGTCGCCGCGCGGAAATCCTGGGCATGGCCTACTTTTATTCCGCCGATCTCTGAAAAATCAACTTCTTTCACGAGGCATTCCCTCCGCTTTGAAGCCGCTTTTCCACCGTTTCCACAAGGACGGAAACCTCGGCCAGCGCCCCCGTTCCTATTTCGCCGCAGGCCAGGCGGGCCTCTTTCGGCGGGATGATTTCATACCCGAACCGGCGGAGCCTTGCAAGGTTTTCCTGAACGGCCGGGTTTTCGTACATCCGCGTGTTCATCGCGGGTGCGACATAGCGGGGAATTCCCCGGACCGCCAGCACTGTTGAAGTAAGCATATCGTCCGCGATGCCGTTCGCCATTTTCCCGATGACATCCGCAGAGGCCGGCGCCACCAGCAGCAGGTCGGCTTTTTCCGCCAGCGCGATGTGCACCACCTCCGCCGGGTTTTCTTCCCGGAACACATCGGTATAGACACGATTTTTCGAAAGAGTCTGAAGCGTCAGCGGCGTGAGAAACGCTGTTGCTCCCTTTGTCATGATGACATTAACCTGGTAGCCGTCCCCCGTGAGCCGGCTGGCAAGGTCGGCAGCCTTGTAGGCGGCAATGCTTCCACTGATGCCCAGAAGAATATTTTTCACTGTTTTTCCCTCTCATCCATCAAATTCAGCACTTTGCCCGCAATTCCCCGCGCAATTTCGGCTTTGCTCTCATACCGTGTAAAACTTTTGTCGGCGGACAGCAAATACCCCACATGCCTGTCCCCCCTGATTTCAGTCTGGTCGTTGGCAAGCACCAGGTCGCAGGAATTTTCGGTCAGGACCCGGCAAGCGGCATCCAGCAGCGCCTTCCGGCCGACGCCGTCGAGCAGTTTGAACCCGACCAGAACGGTCGAAGGCTGCATCGCTTTGACCAGACCGATCAGCTTGGGAGTCCGCTTCATGACCAGCATCATATGGTCGAGGCCGGAGCCGACCTTACGACTCCGGTCAATCAGGCAGTCATTCTTTTCGACGCAGTCGGCAAGGTATTCGGCCAGTGCGCCTTCGCTCTGGAACTCCCACCGTCTTCTCAAAAACAGCTTTTCCGCGAGGGAAGCCGCCAGATCCTCGGCTGTCGTCATGCTTTCCACCGCATAGTCGCTGACCGCCATGGAATGAACCACCGCGTCGATTTTTGTCCGGGTCAGCAGGACGGTCAGAGCTTCTCTGACTTCTTCCACCCCCTGGGTGAAGATGATCTCCACGCAGGGGATCTGTGGGACAGCGGCGCCATGTTCGCAGAGATAATAGATTTTCTCGATCCGGCTGCCGCCCTGCCTGACAAATTCCTCTGCCGTCAGACTGCCGAGCCGGCCCGTCCCCCGATTGGTGATTTTTCGGACCTGATCGATTTTTTCAGACGTTCCGCCGGCGGTGATAATCAGTTTCATGGTTTTCCTCCATCTGCGATCCTGTTTTCCTTTTTTAGCTTTTCTTGCAAGCCTGAGTGAGAAAGGCTTGCGCCCAGAGGAGCGCCGTCAGGCGGAAAACGCCCACAGATTGCGGATCTGCGGCTTCAGCGTTTTATAGCTCCACCCTTCCCCGCTCCGCTCCCGGCTGTTTGGGTCCCGAATCCGGAATTTTCCGCCCTGAAAGCGGTAGAGCACAATAAAGTGCCCCTGCGTGGTAAAATCCCCCGGCCCCATGCTGCAAATGATGGGGTGCCCTTCGGACAGTTCCGTTTCCATCCGGCTTTCATCCAGCGGGATTTCTCGGGAATGAAGCCCCAGCTTCTTCGCTCCTTCGGTCATCAGCGCCCAGAGCGTGCTGTTGTTTTGATCCAGATATCCGTTTTGCTCGCTGAAATCGGCGATCTCCCTTGGATTTTTGGATGTGTCGCCCGTCAGGCCGATGTCAACCATGGAAAGGCAGGTGGGGCCACATCCGTCCAGTGCGATGATTCCGTCTCCGTAGCCGGCATATCCCCAGGCTTCGTCCCATTGCAGCAGAAGCGGAATTTGCCCCTGCCTGCACTGATCCGAAAGGTTGATCTTTTCGGAGAAAGTTCCCTTTTTTTTCGGATAATCCAGCGTAAACGGGAGCAGTTCCGGATTTCTGCCGAGCGATTCCAGCAGACGTTCCGGGTACTGCCCCGGATTCTGAACGATGGGCCTGGCTTTCGGATTGGTTTTTGCCATCGTCTCCAAAGCCTTTTTCGTGTCTTCGGGAAGCGTCCCCGCTTTCAGGCCATCGCCGGCTGCGGCATCGCTGACGGTCCTCGAATAAGAGGAAAAAGTCGAAACTTTTCGATTCTGGTTCTGAATTTTTTCACAGCAAACCGTAAACAGCACTGCGACCAGCAAAATCAGTAAAACGGGGTGGTGCCGTTTGCGCCGCCGTTTTTTTTTGATTTTCGTCCTATCATAAGGATTTTTGTTATAGTATCCATCGTCATATTCGTAGTCGCTCACTGTGAAAATTCCCCCTTCCGGCACAGCGGGGAATTTCACGATCAGCTTGTCCCCGTCTTCTATGGATGGAAGTATCCATCTTCCGGCCCTGTGTTTTATTATACGTCCTGAACGCATCATTTTCTATCCTTTGCAGCGATATTTTTCCAATAGAGAGATTGAAGATTGCCTGAATTGTATTATTTATTATAATACACTTAGGATTGGTCACCGTCAAGGCCGGGTTTTAGGCGCATGCAAAAAAAGGCGCCCCGAAACGGAGCGCCCTGAAATCGGTTCAGCTTTCGCCAAACATATTTTTAATTTTATCAAAAAAGTTCTTACGTCTTTGGTAGTTTCTGTCATCCGCATGAGCATCGAATTCTTCCAGCAGTTCTTTTTGTTTCTGAGAAAGATTTTTGGGGACTTCGATCGTCATGCGGACGTACTGGTCCCCTCGGCCGCGGCCGCCGAGTTTTGCAATCCCCTTGCCCTTGAGCTTGAACACATCGCCCGGCTGGGTGCCGGCATGCACCTGGTACTCAACCCGGCCGTCGATTGTTGGCACAACCACTTCGCCGCCCAGCGCCGCCTGGGTAAAGGTGATCGGCATTTCGCACCAGACATCGTTTCCGTGGCGCTCAAAAATCGGGTGGGGCCGCACATTGACAGAAACATGCAGATCCCCGCTCGGTCCGCCGTTGGCCCCGGCATCGCCGCGCCCGCTGACGTTAAGGATCTGGCCGTTGTCAATCCCGGCCGGGATGCTGACCTCAATGGTCTTTTGCCATTTGACCCTGCCCGTGCCGCCGCAGGTGCGGCACGGCTGGTCGATCACTCTGCCCGTGCCGCCGCAGCGGTCGCAGGTCCTCGCCGTCTGCACCACGCCGAACGGCGTGCGCTGACTGATGCGCACCTGACCGGTGCCGCCGCACTGAGGGCAAGTTTTCGGCCTGGCTCCATTCTGAGAGCCGGTCCCATGGCAGTCCGGGCAGGGGTCGATCTTTTCATAGCTGACCGTTTTCTTGCAGCCTTTCGCAGCCTCTTCAAAACTGATGTTCACCGTGGTTTCACTGTCGCTGCCGCGGCGCGGAGCATTCGGGCTGGCCTTGCGCCCGCCGCCGAAACCGAAGCCTCCGAAATCGAAACCGTCGAACACGCTGTTGAAAATATCATCTATGTTAATGCCGCCGGTAAACGGGCTGCCGCCCGCCGCTCCGCCGCCGAAGCTTGGGTCTACGCCCGCCTGGCCGAACTGGTCGTACCGGGCTCTTTTATCCTTGTTCGACAGAACCTCGTAAGCCTCGTTGATCTCTTTGAACTTGGCCTCGGCTTCTTTGTCGCCGGGGTTCAGGTCCGGGTGATATTTCTTCGCAAGCTTGCGGTACGCCTGTTTGATTTCAGCTTCCGTTGCGTTTTTGGGAACACCCAGCACCTCATAATAATCCCTTTTTTCAGCCAAACTGAATCACTCCCGAGAATACGCGTTGAGGGCAGCCGAAAAGGGCTGCCCTGACCCGCGGTTTATGTCAACGCCGCGCCGGCGCGCGGGATGGATGTTCCGGCCAACTCGCACAGCGATTTTGCGGTCGGATCCAATTTATTTCTTATCCTTGTTCTTATCATCGACATCCCTGTATTCCGCGTTGTACACGTTCCCGCCGTCTGCGGAACCGCCGGAACCACCCTGTGCTGCGCCGCCCTGTGCTGCGCCGCCCTGTGCTGCGCCGCCCTGCGGCGGAGGGGTCGGGCCGCCGGCCTGCTGCTGAGGTGCGGCATTTTTGTAAAGCTTTTCGCTCGCGGCATACATGGCTTTTTGCAGTTCGTCGCTCTTCTGCTTAATTCCGTCCGCGTTATTCGCGGAGATTTCGCTGCGCAGCGCCGCAACTTTCGCGTTCAGATCGTCCTTGTCAGACTGCGGAATCTTGTCGCCGCTGTCTTTGATCAGCTTTTCAACCGAGTAGCAGAGATTTTCAGCCTCGTTCTTGCTGTCGATTTCTTCGCGGCGCTTCTTGTCCTCCGCTTCATACCTTGCCGCTTCTTTCACGGCCTTGTCAACATCTTCCTTGCTCATGTTGGAGCTGGAGGTAATCGTGATATGTTGTTCCTTGCCGGTGCCGAGATCCTTTGCGGAAACATTTGCGATGCCGTTCGCGTCGATATCGAACGTAACTTCAATCTGCGGCACGCCGCGCGGAGCCGGGGCGATGCCGTCAAGGCGGAACACGCCGAGCTGCTTGTTGTCGCGGGCGAATTCACGCTCGCCCTGCAGGACGTTGACTTCCACCTGCGTCTGGCCGTCGGCCGCCGTCGAGAAGGTCTGGCTCTTCTTGGTCGGGATCGTCGTGTTGCGGTCGATGATCTTGGTCATCACGCCGCCCATGGTCTCCACGCCGAGGGAAAGAGGCGTGACGTCAAGCAGAAGAAGCCCTTCCACTTCACCGCCGAGAACGCCGGCCTGCAGCGCCGCGCCGATGGCGACACACTCGTCCGGGTTAATGCCCTTAAACGGATCTTGGCCGGAAAGCTCCTTGACTTTTTCCTGCACGGACAGCATCCGGGTGGAGCCGCCGACCAGAAGGACTTTGGAAATGTCGTTCCACGAAAGGCCTGCATCCGACAGAGCCTGATTGACCGGTCCGACCGTCTTATCGACCAGATCCGCCGTCAGTTCGTCATACTTCGCGCGGCTCAAAGTCATATCGAGGTGCTTCGGGCCGTTCGCGTCCGCCGTAATGAACGGCAGGTTGATGTTGGTGGAAGTCACGCCGGAAAGCTCAATCTTCGCTTTTTCAGCCGCATCCTTCAGGCGCTGCATGGTCGCCTTATCGTTGGCCAAATCGATGCCGTTTTCTTTTTTGAATTCGGAAACCATCCAGTCCATGACCCGCTTGTCGAAATCGTCGCCGCCCAGGCGGTTGTTGCCCGCCGTGGCGAGGACCTCCTGGACCCCGTCGCCCATTTCGATGATCGAAACGTCGAACGTGCCGCCGCCGAGGTCGTAGA
>ENA-UOOI01000724-UOOI01000724.1-fermentation-metagenome-genome-assembly--contig:-NODE-724-length-40372-cov-6.140462_pt1 | contig 40372 bp, 43 predicted proteins | sample MGYA00245779_ERZ724027 | MGnify/ENA primary metagenome ERZ724027 (study PRJEB28704, sample SAMN03018318) | fermentation metagenome | biome: anthropogenic terrestrial biome; feature: soil; material...
AGATTACAGATACGATTGCCGATTTGCTTACCCGCATCCGCAATGCGAGTTCCGCGAAGCATGATTCCGTGGAGATCCCCGCTTCCAACATGAAGAAAGCCATTGTGCAGATTCTTGTGGACGAGGGTTATGTCAAGAACTATACGGTAAAAGAGGACGGCAAGCAGGGCATCATCAAGGTGAACCTGAAATACGGCGAGGGAAAGACTGCCGTGATCAACGGCCTGCGCAGAGTCAGTAAGCCGGGCCTTCGCATTTATTCAAACGCCGAGGAACTGCCTAAGGTGATGAAAGGCCTTGGCATCGCGATCATCTCAACTTCCAAGGGAATCATGACGGATCGCGAAGCCCGCAAGCAAAACGTGGGCGGCGAAGTCCTCGCATTTATTTGGTAAGGTAAGGGGGTGCAGCAATGTCGCGAATTGGAAGAAAACCCATAAATATTCCCGCTGGCGTCACCGTTTCGGTTGACGGCAGCGTTGTATCGGTGAAAGGCCCGAAGGGCAGTCTCAAACAGAAGTTTCACCCGAATATGACCGTGACCGTTGAGAATAACGAGGTCCATGTGGCCCGTCCCAACGATGAAAAGGAAAATAAATCCCTGCACGGCCTGACCCGCTCGCTGATTCACAATATGGTGCTGGGCGTGACCCAGGGCTTTCATAAGGAACTGGAAGTCAATGGCGTCGGTTACCGTGCACAGAAGCAGGGCAAAAACCTGGTCATGAACCTCGGCTTTTCTCATCAGGTGACGGTGCCGGAGGTGGATGGTATCACCATCGACTGCCCCACCGCGAACAAGATTGTGATTTTCGGCCCTGATAAACAGCAGGTTGGGCAGTTCGCAGCGGAAGTGCGTGAGAAACGCCCGCCGGAGCCGTATAAGGGCAAAGGCATCCGTTATGTGGATGAACATGTCCGCCGCAAGGAAGGCAAGGCCGGCAAGGGCGCCAAGAAGTAAGGAAGGAGTGAATCATCAATGGTGAACAAGGCTGACACCAAGAAAGCCAGATTGCGCCGCCACCGCAGAGTGCGCGGCAAGATTTCGGGCACGGCCGAGTGCCCGCGCCTGAATGTATTTCGCTCTGCCAACAACATCTACGCCCAGGTGATTGACGATGTCAAGGGAGTAACGCTTGCTGCTGCTTCCTCACTGGACAAAGAGTTTACTGGTAACGGCGGAAACCAGGAGGCCGCACACAAAGTCGGTCAAATGGTTGCAAAACGCGCCGTTGAAAAGGGCATTGAACAGGTCGTATTTGACCGCGGCGGCTATGTGTACCACGGCCGCGTCAAAGAGCTGGCCGAAGGCGCCCGCGAGGGCGGCCTCAAGTTTTAAAGTAAGGAGGAGAAAAACTTTTGGCTAGAATTGACGCATCATCCATGGAAATGAAAGAACATGTGGTTGCCATCAACCGTGTGTCGAAAACCGTAAAAGGCGGCCGCATTTTCAAATTTGCGGCGCTGGTTGTCGTCGGCGACGGCAACGGGACCGTCGGTTTCGGCATTGGCAAAGCAGGTGAAGTCCCCGATGCCATCCGCAAAGGGATAGAAGACGCAAAGAAGAACCTGATTAAAGTCGCCATGCGCGGTTCGACGATTCCCCACGAGATTATCGGTGCCTACGGCGCGGGCAGAGTCCTGATGAAACCCGCCGCCCCCGGTACCGGAGTCATCGCCGGCGGCCCGGTCCGCGCAGTCGTGGAAGCCGTTGGGATCCGCGATATCCGCACCAAGGCGCTTCGCTCCAACAACCCGTGCAATGTGGTCCGCGCAACGCTGGACGGGCTGAAAAAGCTCCGCAATGCGGAGCAGGTCGCAAAGACACGCGGAAAATCGGTTAAAGAATTATTTGCATAAGGAGGGCGTGCAGGATGGAACAGCTGAAAATCACGCTGGTCAAGAGCCTGATCGGCAGCAAAAAGGACCAGATTGCAACCGCCCAGTCTCTTGGTCTTACTAAAATCGGCGATTCGTCGGTTCAGCCCGACAATCCACAGACCAAAGGCAAGGTGCAGAAAATCATCCACCTCATCGAGGTAAGCAAAGCGTAGGATAAGGAGGTGCGAATTAATGAAGTTACAAGACCTAACGTCGGTGCCGGGAGCCAGAAGAGCGCCCAAGAGGATCGGTCGGGGAATAAGCTCCGGTCAAGGTAAGACCGCGGGCAAAGGCCACAAGGGCCAGAAGGCACGTTCCGGCGGGTCGATCCGCCCGGGATTTGAAGGCGGCCAGATGCCTTTGCAGCGCCGGCTCCCGAAGAGGGGTTTTACCAATATCTTTGCAAACCGCATTATGGCTGTAAACGTCGGCACGCTCAATCGGTTTGAAGACGGCGCGACGGTAGACACCCAGGCTCTGATTGATGCAGGCATTGTTAAGGTCTGCTGCGACGGGGTGAAAGTTCTGGGCAACGGTAAACTTGACAAAAAATTGAATGTAAAGGTTTCTGCCTTCTCGGAATCCGCCAAGAAGAAGATTGAGGCCGCAGGCGGGAAGGCCGAGGTGATCTAAGGTGTTCAAAACCATCAAGAATGCCTGGTCGATTCCCGATCTCCGCAAGAAGATGCTCTTTACGCTGTTCATTATCATTGTGTTCCGCTTCGGGTCGGCCATTCCGGTCCCTTTTCTGAACACGGAGGCCTTGAAGGGCCTGATGACGGAGGTCGGCAAGACCGGCACGGCTCTGAGTTACCTTGACATGCTGTCCGGCGGTGCTTTTGCAAACGCCACTTTGTTTGCAATGAGCGTCACGCCGTATATCAACAGCTCCATTGTCATTCAGCTCCTCACCGTGGCGATTCCGGCGTTGGAGCGCATGGCGAAAGAGGGGGAGGAAGGCCGCAAGCGCCTGGGGGCCATTACCCGTTATGTGTCCATCCTTCTGGCGCTGATTCAGGGAACCGCTTATTACTTCTATCTGCGCAACAGCTCCTACCAGGGAACTCCGATCGCAGAATACACACATGGCTGGCAGGCCGTGTTCACCGCATTTGTCATTATTCTGGCCTTTACGGCGGGCGCCGCCCTGATGATGTGGCTGGGCGAGCAAATCAATCAGTTCGGCATTGGCAACGGAATTTCCATTCTGCTGTTTGCCGGCATTGTAGCAAGGATGCCACATGTGATCAACACGCTGCACACTTTCTGGCAGTCCGCAAATCAGGACCCGACCAGCTTCGGAAAATATTATTTTCTGGTTCCGCTGTTCGTGGTGCTGTTCCTGGTCGTCATGTGGGTTATTGTGTTTATGTATGACGCGGAGCGCCGGATTCCCGTTCAGTACGCCAAGCGCGTGGTCGGGCGGAAAATGTACGGCGGACAGAGCACCCACATTCCGATCAAGATTGGAATGTCCGGCGTAATGCCGATCATCTTCGCCAGCTCGATCCTTGTGATCCCCAGCACCATTCAGCTGTTTATGGGCAAGCGCGTGACTACGGGTTTCTGGAAAAGCTTTTTTGATGCGTTTTCCTCGACGGGTTGGCTTTACTCGTTCTTATATTTTGTTCTCATTATTCTCTTTGCGTATTTTTATATGACAATTCAGTATAATCCCATTGAGATGGCCAATAATCTCCGTCAGAGCAACGGCACCATTCCCGGCATCCGCCCGGGCAAGTCAACCAGCGACTACATTGCAAAGGTCCTTTCCAAGGTCACTTTCATCGGTTCGCTGTTTCTCGGGTTCATTGCGTTGATGCCAATTATTTTCGGTGCCACGACCGGCATGAGCAATCTTTCGGTCGGCGGCACATCCATCCTGATTCTGGTCGGGGTGGCTCTGGAAACCGTGCAGCAGATGGAGTCCCAGATGATGATGCGGCATTACAAGGGCTTCCTTGATTGATGAAGGAGTGTTTCAATTGACTTTTATTTTTCTTGGTGCACCCGGAGCGGGCAAGGGGACCCAGGCGGAAATCCTCTCCCGTGAGAAAAATGTTCCAACCATTTCTACAGGAAATATCATTCGAAGCGCGCTGAAAAACGGCACGGAAATGGGCTTGCGTGCGAAAGCTTATACAGAGTCTGGCAGGCTGGTTCCGGATGAGATCGTTATCGGAATCATCCGGGAACGCTTGGAGGAGCCGGACTGCAAGAACGGTTTTATTCTGGACGGCTTTCCGCGCACCATTCCCCAGGCCGAGGCTCTGGACAAAATGGGCATTGCCATCGACCGGGTCATAGACCTTGAAGTCCCGGAAAAGACGATCATGGCCCGGCTGTCCGGACGCCGTGTCTGCGAAAAGTGCGGCGCTTCTTACCACCTGGTCAATAAAAAACCGAAGGTGGAGGGCGTCTGCGACCTTTGCGGAGGCACCTTGATTCAGCGCAAGGATGACGAACCGGAAACCATAAAGGCGCGTTTAAAAGTATATCATGAGCAGACGGAGCCTTTGAAGGCTTACTACGAAAAGCAGGGAAAGCTGGTCGCAGTGCAAGGGTGCGAAACAGTTTCCGATACCACCCGTGCCGTGCTCAATGCAATCGAGGCTTGATTTGATGATCGTTTTAAAGACAGCACGAGAATTGAAAATCATGAGGGAAGCTGGCCGAATCGCGGCCAACGCACTGAAAGCCGCCGGAGCTGCGGTGGAACCCGGTGTTTCCACATGGGAAATCAGCCATGTGGCGCGCCGCACCATTGAGCAGGCGGGGGCAAAGCCCACCTTCCTCGGGTACGGCGGGTACCCTGCCAGCGCCTGTGTTTCCGTGAACAATGTTGTCATCCATGGCATACCGAGCAAAAAGCATATCATCAGGGAAGGCGATATCGTCAGTATCGATGTCGGCGCGACCTATGAGGGATTCGTCGGCGACAACGCCTATACGTTTCCATGCGGAAAGGTCAGCCAGGAAGCGCAGAACCTGATGGACGCAACGCGCGAAAGCCTGTTTGAAGGAATTCGGGCCGCCGTAGCCGGCAACCGGCTGGGCGACATCGGCAGCGCGGTCCAAAAGTATGCCGAAGCTCGCGGTTACTCGGTGGTACGGGATTATGTCGGCCACGGAGTAGGCGCGAAAATGCATGAAGATCCCAGTGTCCCCAATTACGGCACGCCCGGAAGGGGCGTGCGCCTGTTGCCGGGCATGACCATTGCCATTGAGCCGATGATCAATCAGGGTGTCAAAGAGGTGAAGACGCTGCCGGACGGTTGGACGACCGTCACCGCAGACGGCAAACTTTCCGCGCACTTTGAAAATTCCATTGCAATTACCCCGAACGGGCCGGTAATTCTGACCGTTGCGGATTAGGTGGCGGTATGGAATTTGTCAGAGGGTTGGTGGTTCGGTCCGCTGCCGGGCGAGACAAAGGCGGTTTTTTCGCAGTGCTTCAGGCGGATGTGCAGGGCGTCACCATCTGTGACGGAAAACGACGGCGCCTGGAACACCCGAAAAAGAAAAATGCAAAACATCTTTTCCCCACCAACACGCGGCTGCCGGAGCAGTCACTGCGGACCAACCGTGAAATCCGCCGGACCCTTGCCGCGTATCGGGTCGGGGACCGCTTTCCACAGGAGGAGGCACATGTATGTCGAAACAGGACGTAATTGAAACTGAAGGCATCGTAACGGAGGCTTTGCCGAACGCCATGTTTACGGTCGAGCTTCCCAATCACCATACGGTACTCGCGCATATTTCCGGCAAGCTCCGGATGAATTTTATCCGGATCCTTCCCGGCGACAAGGTCACTATTGAGCTGTCGCCGTATGATCTGACGCGCGGGCGCATCACATGGCGTTCGAAATAAACAAGGACTCTGCAAGGAGGGAACCCAAATGAAAGTCAGACCTTCCGTCAAAAAAATGTGCGATAAATGCAAAATTATTAAGCGCAAGGGCAAGGTCATGGTGATCTGCGAAAACCCCAAGCATAAACAGCGCCAGGGCTAAGGCGCGAACCAAAAGAAAACGGAGGTGCAACCAGTATGGCGCGTATAGCAGGGATTGATCTGCCTAGGGATAAGCGCATTGAGATTGCTCTAACTTATATTTTCGGAATCGGCCGCAAAACCGCAACGCAGATCTGCGCCGAAACGGGAGTGAACCCGGACACCCGCGTTCGCGATCTTTCGGAAGACGATGCGGCAAAAATCAGGGAATACATTGAACATCATTGCCGCGTGGAGGGCGACCTTCGCCGCGATGTTGCGTTCGATATTAAAAGACTTATAGAAATCGGCTGCTACCGCGGTGTCCGTCACCGCAGAGGACTCCCGGTCAGGGGTCAGCGCACAAAGACAAATGCGCGCACCTGCAAGGGACCGAGAAAGACCATGGCCAACAAGAAGAAATAATCTTTGGGAGGGATATCAGAAATGGCAGCACAGAAAGCGGGGACGCAAAAATCCGGCACGCGCAAACGCCGTGAGCGCAAGAATATTGATCGTGGCTCCGCCCATATTCAGTCCACTTTTAACAATACGATTGTCACCATTACCGATGTTCAGGGCAATGCGGTTTCCTGGGCAAGCTCCGGTGAACTTGGGTTCAGGGGCTCTAGAAAATCCACTCCTTTTGCTGCGCAGACGGCGGCGGAAACCGCGGCGAAAGCGGCCATGGAACACGGCATGAAATCGGTTGAGGTCTATGTTAAGGGCCCCGGTTCCGGACGTGAGGCCGCCATCCGTGCGCTGCAGGGCGCCGGGCTGGAGGTCAGCATGATCAAGGACGTTACGCCGATTCCCCACAACGGATGCCGTCCGCCGAAAAGAAGACGCGTGTAACCGATTTTTAGGAGGTGCAACCAAAAGATGGCAAGATATACAGATTCCGTCTGCAAACTCTGCCGCAGAGAGGGCCAGAAGCTCTTTCTCAAAGGTTCGAGGTGCTACACGGATAAATGCGCAGTGACGCGCAGGGCGTATGCGCCGGGCCAGCATGGCCAGGGCCGTAAAAAAACCTCTGAGTACGGTCTTCAGCTGCGCGCAAAACAGACTGCAAAACGCTATTATGGCGTGCTGGAATCGCAATTTTTAAAATATTACGAAATGGCTACGAAAAAAGAAGGAAAAACAGGCGAAGAACTGCTCATTCTGCTGGAGCGCAGGCTGGACAACGTCGTTTATCGCCTCGGCTGGGCCAATTCCAGGGCGGAAGCCCGCCAGCTTGTTGTTCACGGGCATTTCACCGTAAACGGCGGGCGCGTGGATATTCCTTCTTTCCTTGTAAAGCCGGGGGATATGGTTTCCATTCGGGACAAGAGCCGCAAGAGCGAGAAGATTAAAGCGGTTCTCGAACAGAATGCCTCCCGCCCCGTGCCCAAGTGGCTCGAGGTAAACCGCGAAACTCTGGAAGGCAAGATCCTCGCGCTGCCCACGCGGGATGAGATTGACCTTTCAGTTGACGAGACTCTCATTGTTGAGTTGTACTCCAAGTAACACATTCTGCAGCGCAGGAGCCATCACGGCAGATATTTTGATCCGCTACAGGTCAAGGAGGGTCGCTAATGATCGAGATTGAGAAGCCTAAAATTGAAACGAATGTATTGTCGGGTGACGGCACCTATGGCAAGTTCATTGTCGAGCCCCTGGAACGCGGGTTCGGCACCACGCTGGGGAACAGTCTTCGGCGCGTGCTGCTGTCGTCTTTACCGGGCGTTGCGGTCACGTCGATCAAAATCGACGGTGTCCTGCATGAATTTTCCACAATTCCCGGTGTGAAAGAGGATGTGACCGAAATCATCCTGAATATCAAGGGGCTGACGGCAAAGCTGCACTGCGACGGGCCCAAAACGGTTGAGATCTGCGCCGAAGGGCCTTGCGAGGTGACGGCCGACTCAATCAAGTGCGACAGCGAGGTGGAGCTCCTCAACCCGGATATGCACATTGCAACGCTGGGGGACGATGCCAAACTGTACATGGAACTCACTTTGGACAAAGGGCGCGGCTATGTTTCCGCGGAGCGGAACAAACAAAACATGAATGCCAGCGTGATCGGCGTGCTGCCGGTGGATTCCATCTATACTCCGGTCTACAAGGTTAATTACAATGTAGAGCCGACCCGCGTTGGTCAGAGCATTGACTTTGACAAGCTGACGCTTGAAGTCTGGACCAACGGCGTGATCGGTGCCCAGGAGGCGGTTTCCCTTGCTGCGAAAGTGCTGACCGAACACCTGAATCTGTTTGTTGACCTGTCCGATAAGGGCAGCAACACCGAGATCATGGTGGAAAAGGACGACAAGAGCAAGGAAAAACTGCTGGATATGACAATTGAAGAACTGGATCTTTCGGTCCGCTCTTTCAACTGTCTGAAGCGCGCCGGAATCAACACGGTTGGCGACATCATCAGCAAGTCGGAAGACGATATGATGAAAGTCCGCAACCTTGGACGCAAATCCCTCGAAGAGGTTGTCTGGAAGATGGCCTCTCTCGGTTTCAATCTGCGCAAGGACGACGAGTAGTCTTTGCGGAACCTTTAAAGGTAAAGGAGTGATAGATCGATGCCCGGGACCAGAAAGCTCGGAAGAACCACCGACCAAAGAACGGCCATGCTCAGGGCGATGGTGACCTTCCTTTTGGAAAAAGGCAAAATCGAGACAACGGTGACCCGCGCCAAGGAAGTCCGTTCCATGACGGAAAAAATGATCACCATTGCGAAAGAAGATACTCTTGCCCATAAGCGCCTTATCGACGGCTTTATCACGAAAAAAGACGTTGCGCATAAGCTGTTTGCCGAGATCGCGCCGAAATATGCCGACCGTAGCGGCGGCTACACGCGCATCACAAAACTCGGACCCCGCCGCGGGGACGCAGCCGAAATGGCAATTATCGAACTTCTCTAATTTTTTTATAGAAACTGCACGGATGTTTTCCTTTGAAAGGCTTCCGCTTTTTCTTCCCGGCCCGGCAGGAGGCCGGCCGCTGACAAAAGCAACTTGGGAGGTGGTCGCTTTTTGGAAATTCTGATGGAAGGACTTCAATTCGGAGGGATCCTTTTCCTGGCGATTTGCTTAAGCGCCTGTTTTTTCCATGCCATTTCTGTTTTAGGCGAATGGATCCACAGGCTGATTTGCCGCCTGCTGCGCGTGATGCGCAGGTGGTTTCGGCTCTGCTGTTTCAAGAAAACCGGATAGAAAATAGAGAAGAGGGGGCTGTTTCCCAGGCACGGGAGGCAGTCCCATTTTGGCGGGACAGACGACACCGTCCGGCAAAACGCCGCCGTTTTCGACCGGAGAAAGGACTGAAAAGCGGCGGCCCTTTACGGAAGAAAGAGCGCGGATCCTGCTGCTTCAAGCGGAAAAAATGACTTCTGCCCGCAGTCCCAATCCAGGCTGTGCGCGCGGCGGGAAGCGCTTTTTCCATATGCCGGTTTGAACCAAAATAGATTTATGCTATAATAAATGGGAGATGATCACAATTGAAAAATCTCGGACGTGCAGCGCTCTGGGCCCTGGGGATTCTCGCCGCCGCAGGTCTTCTTTGGTTTCTTGGGCCGATCCACTGGAATGTGCTGAACATCGGGAATGAGTTCGGTATTGCAGTCTGCCTGCTGATTTTGCTGGGCGTCCTGTTTTCCGGAAAGATCCGCGCCGCAGCGCGGAAACACCGCGGAGTCCGCAACGGCGTGCGGGCAATTCTGGTGCTGTTCTGCGCCGGCCTTGCCTGGGCGGCGGTGCTGACGGGGCTGATGATTTCCGGCGCAACGGCGGCTCCGCCGGAAACGGCAACCGTGCTGGTGCTGGGCAGCAAGGTGAGCGGCGACGCCCCGAGTGCAGACCTGCGGGTACGGATTCTGACTGCGTCGGAGTACCTGAAGAAACATCCGAAAGCAGCGTGCGTCGCCTGCGGCGGGCGGGGCCGGTGTGAGAACCGGACGGAGGCGGAAGTGATCCGCGAAGGGCTTGTCAGCCTTGGGATCGACTCTTCCCGCATCTATTTGGAAAATCGCTCTGTTTCTACAAAGGAGAATATCGGAAATGCGCTGGTGGTGATCGACCAGAATGGCCTGAACCGGACTCTTGCGCTTGTAACCGACGAATACCACGAGTACCGCGCCTGTTCCATTGCGCGCGGATTTGAGGTAACGGCGCGGGCGGTACCGGCCCGCACACCCTGGTATATCTTTTCGGCCTGCTGGGCGCGGGAACTGCTGGCACTTTCCGCTTATCTGCTTTTGCCGTAAGACAGGGGCCGCTTTCAAAAATTCAATCAGCAAGGAGGACATCGAAGATGGCGCTGGATCGATTGATCGAAGCAATCGCAAACAAGCAAAACCCAACGGTGGCGGGGCTTGACCCCAAGCTGGAATATATCCCGGATTTTATCCGGGAAAAGGCGTTTGCCCGGTATGGAAAAACGCTGGAAGGGGCCGCGGAGGCAATTTTGGAGTTCAATAGGGGCTTGATCGACGCCCTGTGCGGCATTGTGCCGGCCGTCAAACCACAGTGCGCTTATTATGAGATGTATGGCTGGCCGGGGATGAGGGCCCTGCATGACACGATTGCCTATGCAAAGGGCAAGGGCTTGTTTGTCATCACGGACGGCAAGCGGAATGACATCGGCAGCACCATGCAGGCCTATGCTGCGGCGTATCTCGGCAAAACCAATATTGCGGGAAAATCGGAAGAAGCGTTTGGCAGCGACGCCCTGACGGTCAACGGATACCTTGGCTCCGATGGAATCCGGCCGCTTCTTGATGTCTGCCATGCGGAGGACAAAGGGATCTTTGTCCTGGTCAAAACTTCCAATCAGTCCTCCGATGAGATTCAGAATCAGACTTTGGAAGGCAGCGAGTCTCTCTATGAGGTGATGGGGCAGTACTGCGAGGAGTGGGGGAAAAATCTTCCCGGAAAATACGGCTATTCCGGCGTGGGTGCGGTGGTTGGAGCCACCTGGCCCGCACAGCTCAAAGAGCTGCGGGAGATGCTGACGCGGACCTTCTTCTTGGTGCCGGGCTACGGGGCGCAGGGCGGCGGCCCGGAGGACGTTGCGCCGGCGTTTGATTCAAACGGCGGCGGTGCGGTCGTGAACGCTTCCCGCTCGATTCTCTGTGCCTGGCAGAAGCAGAATGCGGCACCCGAGGATTACGCAAAAGCCGCGGCGGCGGAAGCGGAACGGATGCGTGATGCCATCGTTGCAAAAACCGGAAAGATCCGATTGGTGCGGCGATAAAAAAGCCGGACCGCAGGCCGGTTCGCTTTTCTTCATGCTCAAGAAAACGGAGGTAATGAATTTGACAAGATTGATTTTTGTCCGTCACTGTGAGGCGGAAGGCAATACAAAAGGCATTTTACAGGGACGCACGGACTGCGACATCAGTGGGAACAGTGCGGTTCAGCTGGAACTTGTCTCGCTTCGCCTGCGCAACGAGTCGTTTGCATCAATCTACTCCAGCCCGCTCAAGCGTGCGTTTAAGACAGCTCAGGCGATCAACCAATATCATCATCTCCCAATTCAGATCGACCCGCGCCTGTCGGAAATCGACATCGGTTCCTGGGAAGGGCATCCTTGGGAAGAAATTGAACGGGAAAACTCTCCCATGGTGAAAATCTGGAACGAATCGCCGGGACAATTCCGCGCCGAAGGCGGTGAATCGATGAAAGAAGTGTATGATCGGGTTTGGGCGGCTGCCATGGAGATCGCGGGGGCCAACCGGGAAACGACCGTCTGCGTGGTGTCGCATGGATGCGCGATCCGCAACTTGCTCTGCCATGCGCTGGGCTGGCCGGTCAACCGGATCGGCGAAATCGGCTGGTGTGACAACACGGCGGTCAGCGTGGTGGATTTTGACGATGGTCTGCGGGCGCATGTCGTCAGGATGAACGACGATTCCCATCTTCCGTCGGAACTTTCCGTTTACCGCCGGGACGGCGCGGATCTTTCGGATGCAGAGGCGGTTGCACCGTGAAAATTCTTGCCGTCGATCTCGGAGGGGCGCGCACCGGCCTCGCTGTCTGCGACGCAGGCGAGGTCCTCGCCTCGCCCGTCCGCGTGGTCGTGGAACGCGACAGAAACAGACTGGCCAAAACGGTCGCAAAAGAGGCGGATACCCTTGCCGTGCGGGAAATTGTCGTCGGGCTGCCGCGCAATATGGACGGCTCGGAAGGAGAAAGCGCCAAGGGGGCGCGCGCCTTTGCCGCTTTGCTGAAGACGCTGGTTTCGCTCCCGGTCGTTCTGTGGGATGAAAGGGGAACCACCATCACCGCGCACGGCTACCTCAATGAGACCGACACGCGCGGAAAAAAGAGAAAAGCGGTCATTGACGCCGTTGCGGCGACCGTTATTTTGCAGGATTACCTCCGGTACCGGAAGAACCAACGGACGGAAGAAAGGCTTCCCTGATGCCCAAAGCGGGCGGGGGAAGCCTTTTACTGTTGCCGTCTTTTCGTCCGGCGTGCGGTGCGGGGTATCCTTATGCTGATCTCGGCCTTTCAGAGCGGACAGGTTTTATGCCGGCATTTGTTAGAAAAGTTTGAAACAGGCAGAAGAAAAGCTGTAAAGCTTAAAGGCCTTACAGCTTAAAATTGCTTTTTTATGAGCATAGCCATGTATTATTCTTTGGTTTCGCGGTCCTGCCCCAGGTAGAACAGGGCGACGGTGCCGAGCCCGGTGTGCGAACCGATGACAGGCCCGATGGGCCCGGTTTCGACCTGCCTGACGCCGAACCTCTTTTTGATCTGCTCTGCAACATAAGCGCAGCCTTCCGGGGAATTGCTGTGGCTGACAAAGATCATCTGTTTTTCCGGCTCAATGGAAGTTTTGGCCATGTGGTTGATCATTGCGTCCAGTGACTGACGGCGGCCGCGGATTTTTTCCATCAGGATGATGTGCCCTTGGTCGTCAAAATGAAGGACGGGCTTGATGCCGAGCATGGTGCCGACCATGGCGGAAGCACCGGAAATCCGGCCGCCGCGTTTGAGGTGGTTCAGGTCATCCACTGTGAACCAGTGGTGCATCCGGTTGCGGTTTTGCTCCATCCATTCTTTGACTTCTTCAATTGAAGCGCCGGCCCGCTGCTTCATGACAGCGTGATAAACCAGCAGCCCTTCCCCCATGGAGGCCGCCAGCGTATCCACGGCGAAAATTTTGCGCTGCGGATATTTTCCCGAAAGCTCTTTTGCCGCGAGTACCGCGTTGTTGTAAGTGCCGCTCAGGCCGGAAGAAAAGCCGAGGTAGAGAACGTCCTGCCCGGCGGCAAGAAACGGCTCAAAGGTTTCGAGGAAGGTAACCGTGCTGATCTGGTTCGTGGTAGCGCTTTCTCCCGCGGAAAGCCGGCGGTAAAATTCCGTTGAAGGAAGCTCATGCTCATCCGGGTAATCCAGCAGGGAGTCTTTCCCGATGGTAAAGCTCATAGGAATGACGGCAATCCCGAGCTTCTCCACTTGCTCTTGGGTCAAATCGGAGTTGGCGTCCGTAATAATTTTATAATTGCTCATTTTTAGGTGGAACTCCTTTCATGAGGAATCAATTTTCCGTTTGGAATCATTCCGCCAACATTATACTTTGATTTGGCAGTTTTGTCCACCTGCCGAAAGCTTCTGCCGTCTGTAAAAAAGAAAAAGCTCCCTTTCGGGAGCATTGAGAACAAAATAAAAAAGACCCGCCTGGCCGTACGTGCTGAATAACCTGCTACCAGTAGCAGGTGGGTGCCCGCCCAACGGTTTCGCACTCCCTTCGTCCGGCAAAAAATGCCGGGAGGTCTGAAGTCCGCCGCCGGAGCTAAGCTCCCGATTCAATATTGTAGGGTTATTTCCGCACCAATCCGCGCACCAGGCAGGAGTTATTAAACTAGGAGATCAGTCTTCGCTTGAATCTTCCTCATCCGAAGGATCATCATCGTCACAGGCATCGTCTTCTTCGTCGCCGTACAGATCTTCGAAGCGGGTTTCAAACTGCTCTGCAAGACGGTCCAGAAGGGCCTGATCTTCCACTTCAGCAAGCTGCTGCTCTCCATCCTCTTCAATGGACTCAAAAATGTAATAAGTCCCTTGGGCGTCGACTTTTTCCTGCGGATCGCTGAAAACGGGAAGCAGAGCGTAGAAGCATCCCTCGTCACCGTCGATGACATCGAGAACTTCAAATTCATGCTCGTCGCCTTCGTCATCCACCAAAGTCAGAATATCGGGGCCGTATTCGTCTTGCATCGAAATGCTCTCCTTACGATTCATTTCTTTGGTCTCTATCGATAACTATTCTACGCTGCAAGCCCTTGCAAGTCAACAGGAAAATTCTATGAAATCTCGATACAAAAATTTATACGAAATTTTTTTATATATATAAAAAAAACTATTGACTTATTCCAGACGATCCTTTATAATATGGCTGTAAAGGAAAAGGACGATGAAAGGACGATGCAGTTTTCCCGGCGCGGTTGCGTCCGCAGGGAGGAAAACAGAGACGGGCATCGGAATGGAAGGTGCTTTTTCTTAAAAAGAAGGGAGTGAGTCCAATGGGCAAGTGTAAAGCTTGGCAGGTTGTTTGCCCGGTGTTCGTTGGGCAAAAATCCTAATTAAGGCAAAAGAAAGGAATGAGACGAAAGACGGCCTATTGTACGGGGAGTTTTACCCGGTCGCACGTCGCATTTTAACCTTTGAGAGCTAAGTTTGGCTTCAAAATGAAGCGGTTCTTCCGGAACATATTGTTGAGGGCGGTTCAAAGGGAAAAACAGAAACGCGAACAGACCGGAGGAAATGAAACGTAGATGGTGATTCCAATGTATTGATTTGGGGAGTTTTTACCTGCGGCAAACCGGTTTCTGGTGAATCGGTTTTATCCGGGGTAGAAAATGAATCAATTTAACACAGAAGGATGTTGGGCCCTGGCGGTTTGCCGTCAGGGTCCTCCTTGATTTTTCTGGCGCTTGTGCGGGCTTGGTGCCCGGTACAACCCTTCTTTACTCTCAAGATCTACCAACAGGCCACAGTTGAACTCGCTTTGGCAGGAAAGTACGGCGCCTACAACAGCATCAAAATTTTAAGGATGCACATCGGCAAAACGATGCGCATTTTTTTTGTTTTGCGTCTGCCGGTTCCGGCTCGAAAAGTTTGGCAGGGATATTCCGGGTAAGCCTGCCGCAGAGGCTGGTCTTAAATACCCCTGGAAAAATATTCGAAGATTCTTTCATCGGCTCCTCATGGAACATTCATTCTCCTGTCATAAAAACAGGGTACCCTATCAAGCAAGAAGGCAAAGGTAAGGTGGAATAGAATGTTGAAAACGGAAGCATATCGGAAAAATATCGCTCAGTTTTTGAGTTATCTTGTAGTGGGTGGCGGAGCGACCGCTGTGGAGTGGATTCTGTTTTTTATTTTTGTGTATCCGATGAAATGGAACCAGAATCGCGGTTTTGTTGTCGCTTACGCGATTTCGACTTTCGTCAATTTGATCCTTGGAAGACTGCGGACCTTTCGGAATGCCAGCGTTGTCCATTCCGGCAGCAGTCCGATGCGGAACTTTCTTAAGGAAGCGTCGCTGATCTACTTGGTTGCGGCGGTCGGCTGTCTACTAAATCTTCTGTTTTTAAATCTTTTTACGGATGTTTTTGGGATGGACTCCATGCTGGCGAAGGTCGTTACAACCGGGATTATGCTGATTGGCAACTATCTTGCCAGAAAGCTCGGCATTTACCGTGAAAGTCCAAAATCCGCGGCCTGCCTTCCAAATTTTGACACACCGAAAACAATCGGAAAGGTGTAAAGAATGAGAATTTTACGAAAGCACCATGAAGCGGTCGCACTGGCTTTGATTTTGCTCCTGGCGGCTTTTTTATCCGCTTACCGCATCTGGGATCTCGGATACAGCAATGAGTTTTATGCGGCCAGCGTAAAAAGTATGCTGACCGGCTGGAAAAACTTCTTTTTTGCTTCGCTGGACCCCGGCGGATGGATCACGGTGGATAAACCTCCGGTTTCGCTTTGGGTTCAGACGGCTTTTGCCAAAGTGTTCGGGTTTTATGGCTGGAGCATCGTTCTGCCGCAGAGCCTGGCCGCCGTGGGGACGGTGGCGGTGATCTACCGCGCCGTCAAGCGGCAGTTCGGCGGCGCGGCGGGGCTTATTTCCGCACTGGTTCTGGCGCTTTCCCCAATTTTCATCATTGTCAGTAAGACAAACAATACCGATTCGGTGCTGATTTTCTTTATGGCGCTTTCCGCGTGGGCAATGGTCAGAGCCTGCGAGCAGGGGCGGCTCCGTGATCTGGTCCTTTCCATGGTGTTTCTCGGGATTGCCTACAATGCAAAAACACTCGAGGCGTTTTTAATTCTTCCTGCGCTGTTCGCCGTTTACCTGTTCGGCGCGAAAGCCCGCCGGAGCGCGAAGATCCGGCACCTTGCGGTGGCAATGGCGGTCCTTCTGGCGGTTTCCCTGTCCTGGTCGGCGGCGGTCGACTTGACCCCGGCCGACCAACGTCCCTATGTGGACAACAGCACAAATAATTCGGAACTGGAGCTTGCTCTCGGCTACAACGGGATCCAGCGGCTCATGGGCCAGTCCCCTGGAACTTTCAGCGCGAATCGGACGGATGGAAAAGGGCAGACTTCCCCGCCTTTCAGCACTGGAGAAGCGCGGGATGGGCAGTGGCGCCAGGCCGGTTCCTCCGGTACCGCTGAGGGTTCGAAGCAGGCGACCAGTCCTCTTTCAGAGTTGCAGCAAGGGTCTGCGGAAAATTCGAAGCACCTGCGCATGACCGGGGAAACCGGCTTTGCGGGCGGGCTCCCCGGCGGGGGCGGTCCGGGGGGAGGCAACGGCGGAAGAAACATGTTTAACGGCGGCGGCAGCGCCAGCCCGCTGCGCCTGTTTAACACGGCTCTCGGCGGGCAAGACAGCTGGCTGTTACCATTCGGCCTGTTCTCGGCTTTCGCAATGATCGTTGGGATGAGGAAAGCGGAAGAGGAACGCCGCAGAAAGCTGTTGTGCGGGCTTTTGCTGTGGGGAGGTTCTGTCCTCACCATGGTCTGCTATTTCAGCGTGGCGCAGTTTTTCCATCCCTATTACCTTTCCGCCATGGCGCCGTATCTCGCAGCTCTGACCGGTATTGGTGCGACGGAGCTTTGGAAACGATACCGCGGCGGCGAACGGGCCGGCTACCTGCTGCCGGCGGGCATTGCCGTGACGCTTTTCGTACAAGTAGGGATGCTTCATTTCTATGCGGGTTACTCGAAAATTTTGATTCCGGCCGTTTGTGCGGCCGCAGGGCTGCCGGCGCTTCTGCTGTTTTTCCTCCGCCTGAAAAAGCGAATGGGCGGGAAACTGGCGGCGGTCTGCGCTGCGATCGGCCTGGCGGGGCTGTTGGTCGCTCCGGCAGTCTGGACTGGTTATTCGGCGCTGGAACTCAATTTCAGCTCTTCGATTCCCTCCGCCGGCCCCTCTGCGGAAAGCACGTCGATGTTTGGGCAAGTGGTGGGCGGCCGGCGGGGAATGCCTTTCGGAAACCCTTCTGACAGCAGCGCCCGGGAAATCGGCAGCGCGGGCGGAAACCGCGGCGGCTCTTCTTCCAATTCGGTTTTGCTCCGCTTTTTGGAGCAGAACAACACCGGCGAAAAATATTTGGTCGCGGTCCCCAGCGCAAGCGAAGCGGAACCGATGATCCTCGCCACCGGCAAGCCCGTGATCGCGGTCGGCGGATTCAGCGGGACCAACCGGTCGCTGACGGTGGAGAAGCTGGAGCAGCTGGTAAAATCCGGTCAACTGAAATATTATATGGTCGGCGGCAGAGGCGGCATGGGCGGCAACTCCTCGGATGAGGTGACCCAATGGGTTGAAAAGCATGGAAAGAAGATTGATTCCTCCGTGTGGAGTTCCGCTTCCGAGTTCGGCCAGGAAGAGAACGGTTCTCAGGCACTGTACGATTTGTCCTCTTATCAGAGTCAGTGATTGGCACCCTTCCGTACGTCTCATGCGGCTTTTGGACATTCCTTTTTGCCGAGATACTTCATTCATGTTTTAAAGACGAATCGCTGTTCCAAACACTTTTGGTGTGAAAAATGGGCTGCTGCAAAATGAAAGTTTTGCAGCAGCCCCATGAAATTCAGGCTTTCCAGCATCCATTGGCCACAAAAAGATTTAAACCAATCGTTTCATGCCCGCGGAGTCTTAGCAATCGGCTAAATCTGAACAAGTTCATAGTCCAGGCTGCCGAGGCCGAGCTTTGCCGCGTGGTTGACCATCACATGCCAGTTGGTGGTAGGGTGAAGGTCGGTGAAGTAATCGTGATGCGGATCGCCTCTTCTTTCCAGCAGGCTGCCGGGAAGCACCGGCTGGCGGTTTACGGCCTCAGCGCAGGCAAGGTCGAGCGCGACCGGGTCGAACGACGCGAACATGCCGACATTCGGAACAACGGGAATATCGTTTTCCGAATGGCAGTCGCAGTACGGGGAAATATCGACGGCCAGACTGATGTGGAACTGTGGCCGGTCATGCAGGACCGCATAGCAATATTCCGCTATTTTTTTGTTTAGAATATCGTTGGATTCGTCGGAAGCCGGTCGCACCGCGTCCATTGGGCAGGCGCCGATGCAGCGCCCGCAGCCGACGCACCGGCCGTGATCAATCGAAGCCTTGCGGTCCGTGACAGCAATGGCGCCGTGCGCGCAGACTTTCCGGCACGACCCACAGCCGACGCACGCCTGCTGGTCCACATGGGGCTTTCCGGCGCTGTGCATCTCCATCTTTCCGGCGCGCGATCCGCATCCCATTCCAATGTTTTTCAGGGTGCCGCCGATCCCGGTCTGCTCATGCGCCTTGAAATGGGTCAGTGAGAGGATGACATCCGCATCCATGATTGCATGGCCGATTTTGGCCTCTTTCACATATTCACCGCCTTCCACCGGAACGAGGGCTTCGTCGGTGCCTTTCAGCCCGTCGGCGATGATGACATGGCACCCGGTGGAAAATGGGGAAAACCCGTTGCGGTAAGCGGAATCCAGATGATCCAGTGCGTTTTTCCTCCCACCGACGTAGAGAGTGTTGCAGTCGGTCAGAAAAGGTTTGCCGCCCAGTTCCTTTATGACGTCCGCCACTGCCATGGCATAGTTCGGACGCAGATACGCCAAATTGCCGGGTTCCCCAAAATGAATTTTAATCGCGGCGTATTTCCGATTGAAATCGATCTGCTCGATTCCCGCTGCCTTGATCAGCCGCTTCAGCTTTTGTAGAAGATTTTCGCGTAAAGTCGTATGCATATCGGTAAAATAAACCTTAGATGTTCCCATGCTGAAACCTCCATGTGCCGAATTTTAAGGGACGAAGCCACCGCAGGCCACCATCCATTCTAAAACATTATAGCATTTCTGCCGAGTGGTGAAAAGTAGAAGGCCAAAACACGCTGGAAAAGAAACGGCAACGGGAATATAATAAGGGGAAAATCGAGGTGATTCTGTGGCAGATATCCTTGTGGTGGAAGACGATCGGGAGATTAACCGTTTGCTGTGCAGCATCCTAGAGGAAAATCACTATCGTTGTTTTTCGGAATATACCGGAAAGTCCGCCTATGAGGCGATGAAAAGCGGCCGGTTCGATCTGGTGCTGCTGGATTTGATGCTCCCCGGGATTTCGGGGGAAACATTGCTCAAAGAGTACCGGCGCTTCTCAGGCACCCCGGTGATTATCATTTCCGCCAAAGAGGAGACAGCGGTGAAAGTCGATATGCTGCATACGGGCGCGGACGATTATATCACCAAGCCTTTTGACAACGATGAAGTGCTGGCGAGGGTGGAAAGCAGCCTGCGGCGAAGCCGCGGCTATGCCCCGGCAAACCTAATGGCCGGACCTCTGAAGTTGAATACGGAAACAAATCTCTGCACGGTTTCCGGCAGGCCGGTCCCGCTGACCGGAACAGAGATGAAGATCCTCAGACTGCTTCTCGAAAACCCGCAAAAGTTATTTACCAAGGCCAATCTGTTCACAAGCGTATGGGGAGAACCCTATGCCTATGACGACAATGTTGTCAATACCCATATCAGCAATCTGAGACGGAAGCTGAAAGCCGTCTGCCCGGAACGGGAGTTTATCGAAACCGTCTGGGGGATTGGATATAAATTAGCCGTCCGGCCCTAAAAGCCGGAAGCCGCCTGCTTTTTTCCAGAACAAAGCGGTTTCTTTAGAAATTTTTATCATTTTCTTTAGAAATACTTGAGATTTGCTTTTTATCATAGAAGCAAAGGAGATGAAAGGGATGGAAAACTCCATCTTTCAGGCGGAAAATCTGACCAAGCGGTACAGGGAAGCCCTGGCGCTTGACCATGTCAGTTTTACTTTAAAACGGGGAGAAATTTATGGCTTTATCGGGGAAAACGGGGCGGGAAAAACAACGACCATCCGGCTGATTACCGGCCTGACGTTTCCCACCGAAGGGAAGATAACTTTGTTTGGAAAATCGGGGGAGAAAGAACTGCAAAAACAGCGCGCCCGCATCGGATGCATGGTCGAAAGCCCCGCGCTTTACAAAAACATGACCGCTGCGCAGAATCTGGAAGCGCAGCGCATGCAGCGCGGAATCCCGGAAAAAGAGTGTGTCGGCAGGATGCTGAAGCTGGTTGGACTGGCGGATACCGGGAAGAAGACCGTCCGCCATTTTTCACTCGGCATGCGACAGCGGCTCGGCATTGCGATGGCGCTGCTGAATGATCCGGAATTTCTTATCCTCGATGAACCGATCAATGGCCTTGATCCCACAGGAATTGTAGAAGTCCGGGAGCTGATCAAGAGGCTGAACCGGGAGCGCGGCATCACCGTGCTGGTTTCCAGCCATATCCTCAGCGAACTGTATCAGACGGCCACCCGGTACCTCTTGCTGCACAAGGGCCGCATCCTCGAAGAGCTGTCGCAAAAAGAGCTGGATGAAAAATGCAGGCGTCATATTGCCATCCGCACGGATGATACCCCCAAAACCGCGGCGGTTCTGGAAAATGCACTTCACACGGAAAATTTTCAGGTAATGCCGGACGGGACCGTAAGGCTTTACGATCATCTGGACGAAATGGAGCGTGTGGCGCGCGCGCTTTCGCAGGCGGGCCTTCTGGTGACGAACCTCAGCCTTGCGGGGGACAGTCTGGAAGACTATTTTCTGCACAGAATCGGAGGCCGGGAACCGTGAAAAACTTATTGCGTGCCGAGACATACAGACTTTTTCATGACAGGGTTTTCTGGGCCATCCTCGTTGGCATTATCGCGTTTTATATGATGCTGCTTTCAGGCAGTCCAATCTTCAGCCTGCCCGGGCAGAAAGCATTGTCGGAAATTATGCAAAAAGAGATCGTTGCCGTTCTGATTTCCTGCCTCTACGGCGGCCCTTTCCTCGGCGGCGGTTTTGCGGACCGCACCCTGTATCACGGGCTGCTGACGGGGAAGAGCCGCGGCACCGTCCTGTGCACCCAATTCATTGTTTTTTCCATCGCGGCTGAAGTGCTGCTGTACTGTTTCCCTTTGCTCCTAGTGGTAACCTGCACCGTGAGAAACGGCTGGGGAGCGGCCGTTTCGGCGGGACTGGCCGGGCATTTGGTCGGCGCTGCCGCAGCTTTTCTGATCCTTGGGGTGGCAATTGGCGCCGTCTCTCTTCTGGCGTCCGTCTGTTTCCGCGACGTTGGCCGCACGATCGGAATTCCCATCGTCTTGTATTTTGGAATGATCCTGCTTCTCAACAGCCCCGATGCTTCCACCTTTATGCGGATCTTTCCGGTCGGTATTTTAATTTTGGTGACCGAGGGAACGGTTTCTCCCGCTTATGGGGCGCTGCTCGGAGGAATATGGTCGGGGTTGCTGTTCGCTGTTTCCGCCCTGGTTTTCCGCAGGGCAGAGCTGCGCTGAGGAGGGATTAAGATGAGTAATTTGTTCAAGTGCAGATGGTTTACCCTACGTCATAACCGCATTTTATGGATGACGTGCTTGATTTGCTTCGTATTTGCCATTGTGATCATTGGACCGCATTATTTAACGGACGCACAGATGGTGGCGGGCGCTTCGAATAATTTTCAAGGACTTTTTATGGCGTCCACGGCTGATTGCATTTTCCCGCTGCTTATTATCAGCGGCACCTTCACCGTGATGATACTCGGGCGGCAGTTTTCCGACCGGACGGTCGGCCAGGAGATTGCCGCGGGACACAGCCGTATGGAAATCTTTCTGAGTGAATGCCTAGTGGGATTTATTCTCCCTGGCGCGACGAGTCTCTTGGCGATTCTTTTGGGGTGCATCCGCTGGGTCGGCTGTATGCCGCTGTCGCCTATTTTAACCGCGGTCCCTTATTTTGTACGTACAATCCTTTTGCTGTTGATTCTGTCTTTTTCTCTATTTTCGCCTTGCATCCTGTTTCTCATGCTCTTCCGGGACGCAGTCAAAGCCATGGCGGCATCGGCCTTTTTCCTTTTCTTTCTGTGCTTTATCATGGCGGCTTCGCTGGCCTCGTCGGCAATCGTACCGGGAACGGCCTATACGGTTGCGCCGACACTGCCGCTGCTGCTCAATCCCGATTTTTTAATGCGATATGTTTTGTATTCGACGCTGACCCCCGCGCAGGGGCTGTGGGCCGTCTGTGTGGCGGTCGTCTGGATGGCGCTGTTTTTAAGTATGGCTTATGGTATCTTCCGCCGGTGTGAGTTAAAATAAAGCCAGAAGGGGGAGAAAACCCGAAATGATGTGGTTCTTTCTTGCAGCCTGCTGTGCGGCGGCCTGGCTCGGTTTTCGCCTGTTCCGCATCAAGCGGCAGTTGCGCGGCATTGCCGTGCAGCTCAAAGACCGCACGGACGGGAAAACGGAAAAAAAAATCACGGTTTCTCTCTTCGACCGTGATTTGACCCGGCTTGCCTCTGTTCTTAACCGCAGCCTGGATTTGCAGAAGACGCTCCGCATTGAAATCCAAAACAGCGACCGAAAGCTGAAAGACTCGATTGCAAATCTCAGCCATGACCTGAGAACACCGCTGACTTCCATTTTAGGGTACCTGCAGCTGTCCCGGGGCCCTGAATGTACGGAAGAAAAACGCCGGGACTACCTGCAAATCGTGGAGGGCAAGGCCCATGCTTTGAAATCCATGATTGACGGTCTGTATGAGCTTTCCGTTCTGGAGGCCAAAGAAATGCCGTTGAAAAGGGAACGGCTTGACTTAAATCTCCTTGTGGCCGATCTCCTTGCGGGACAGTATCAGCTTTTCCTAAAAAGCGGGATCAATCTGAAAGTGAGCCTGCCGGACGGCCCTGTCTGGATCTTGGGCGATTCGATCGCATGTACACGGGTTCTCCAAAATCTGATCAATAATGCGGTCCGCTACGCAAAAGGGAAAGCCGAAATCCGTTTAAGCCGATCCGGCTCCTTTGCGTTGTTTTCCATCTGCAATCCCGCGCCGGGATTGACAGAGGAGGATGCCGGCCATTTATTTGAACGCTTTTATACCGCGGATCGCTCCAGAAACAGCGGCGGTTCGGGGCTGGGCCTTACCATTGTCAAAATGCTGCTGGAAAAAATGGATGGTAAAATTCTCGATGTCTCTTTAAAGGACAGCATCCTTTGCATCAAGGTCGGATTCCGGCTGGCTGAGGCTGACTGAGAACAGTTTTCAGCCCGATTTTCTTTATAAACAGCCAATCGTTCGGCTTGTCGAATAAAAATAAATTCCCGTAAAAACAAAATCCATCGGGCGGTTTTGCCCCTCCATGGAACTAGGGACGAAAGAACAAGAGGCAAAAAGACAAAAGCAGAAATTGAAATTTTTATGATTATTATGGTTTTATAGATTGCACTTTGAAAAGAGAAGGGATATAATATTAATTTATAAGTAATAAAAGGCAGCTATCTCTTATCATTCTATCAGGAGAAGCAAAGTAGAGGGGGATAAAAAATGAAAGTCGTATTTACACATGCAAATCTTTTTGACGGAACAGAACATACCGAATTGCGGAAAGATGTTTCGGTTTATGTGGATGGAGAAAAAATTGTTTCTGTCGAACCGGGAAGCAAGCCGCTACATAGTGGTTCCCGCGAAATTGATCTGACTGGGAAATATCTAATGCCCGGCCTGGTCAATTTGCATGCGCATCTATTTGGCGACGGCACACCGAGCGAAATTCTTGGCGGCGGTGAAAGCCAGAAAAAATTTCTTGATTCCCTGAAGACACAGGCCGGCATGGATGCGTTTGTTGCAACGGTGAGAAAGAATACACAACAGGCGTTGTATTCCGGTGTCACAACCGTCCGTGGGGTTGGCGATTTTTGCTATTCTGATGTTCGTGTGCGCGATGAAATCAATTCTGGCAAAACGGCAGGTCCGCGTCTGCTTGTTGCCGGCCCTGCGATTACCTGCAAAGGCGGGCATGGAGACGGCTTCTTCTCGGTTTCTTCCGATGATCCGGAGGAATTAAAGAAGATCGTGCGGGAACATGTAGACCATCATGTGGATTTAATTAAGATCTGCGTAACCGGCGGAGTTATGGATGCGAAAAAGAGAGGCGAGCCGGGCGAAGTAAAGATGACGTTGGCCCAAGTGAAAGCGGTCTGTGACATGGCTCATTCCCTCGGTCTGAAAGTTGCATCCCATACGGAAAGCACGCCGGGGATTGAAATGGACCTGCAGGGCGGTGTCGACACCGTTGAGCATGGAAGCAGCCTCACGCCGGAAATGATCGACTTATTCCGGAAAAACGGTTCTTCTATAACACTGACGCTTTCTCCGGCAATTCCGCTTGCAAAGCTTCCGGTTTCCATCACGAAGCTGAATGAATTCTGTGTTTACAATTCTGATGTGCTCGTGAAAAAGATGGTGGAAGGGAGCAAACAGGCTCTCGCCGCTGGCATTCCGGTTGGCTTGGGAACAGACTGTTCCTGCCCGCTGGACCCTCCTTACAATATGTGGCGTGAAGTGAGGGGCTTTGCAAAGTACTGCGGCGTTTCCAATGCCTTTGCATTGCAGACAGCGACTCTTGGCGATGCAAAAATTGCAGGGGTAGGCGATATTACCGGCAGTGTTGAACCGGGTAAGGAAGCAGACCTGATTGTAACGGAGAAGAATCCGCTTGAGGATCTCACCGCTCTGAGGGATGTTACCATGGTTATGGCCCGCGGTTCCCTGATTGAGCATCCTGCTGTTCAGAAGAACAAAAAGATGGAAGAACTTCTGGATACGATTTTTTAATTTTATATCCCTGATTGATAAACCTGAAATTCTCTCCGCATGAAAGCGGAGAGAATTTTTTTTCCGTTTTCATAGAACCCTGTGAACTGACCGGCCTGTCTAACCGCCGTTGCCTTAAAGAAGGAGTCGCTCCCCTTGGAGTCAGTGTATGTGACTTTCAATACCGAACCCGTTTCCACATGTAAAAAGTCGGCTTGGATGATGCTGTGATTTTAAACTGATAGGTCTTTTCAGCCTTTACTGTCAGTTTTGAGCCGGTATCGCTTTTATAAGTTGTTGCGGTTCCATTTTTAAAGTAAGGAATAGCTTGCGGTATCACATATTCTTTATGGCTGCTTCCATCATAGTCGCAGTTCAGGTAGTCCGACATTTTAACAACGATTATCCCTGTCCCGCTTTCATCCAAAAATGGACGAAATGAATAACCATCATAGCCATCTTTCGCCTGATAGGTCCCATCGTAAGGAGCTTTATTATAGTCATAGGAAGTTATCTGACCCGCCGCTTGATGCGAATGCCGAAACTGTAAAATGTTCCTGCAATCGCAACAGATAGCAGCAGTGAAATTATTTTAGGAAATGTTTTCATGACCGTTCTTTACTTTCAAGATATCTGTATTCTATATTACATTAACCGTTACTGTTTTTTGAAAACCGGGAATGCTTAAATTGACTTTAGTGGTCCCACGGCCCATAACTTGCAGGATGGCGCTGGGATACCCCTGATATTTCAACTGCAGCACATTTTGATTGCTTATGCTGTTTACAGTCGTAGGTTTAGCCGTAATTAGCGGTGCTTTAGAATTTGAATTCTGTTCTACAAACATTATGCTGAATAGATTAATTTCAGTCGAATCACCACTTTGCTTGTTCCATGCAATTATTTCTCCAATTTTTGATTGAAAAATTTTTATTCCTAATTCGGCTGGCAAACGCAGGAAAGCTTTATGAAACAGTGACAGAGAAGGATGATTTCGATCCGCATGCCGACCGGACCTTTATGCTTGCGGAACCCGGCTTTAAGAAAATCAGCTTGAACTAAGTTCCATTTTTTCTCTGTCGCTTATAAGACGATTGACAAAAGCGGAAGGTTTTAAAAATCGTAACTTTTTTAATTAGACAACATTAATGGTCACCGTCAGGCTGTTTGAGCTTTCTGGACAGGACATGGTAACTTGGACCGTTCCACGCCCTAAAACGACAAAACAGCCGTGATTTTTCATCTTAATCACTGAAGTGTTACTGAGTTTGTAGGAAGTTTCGCAGGAGTCACAGGTAAAAGCGTTTGGAACATCGCTTAAGCAGCAATAGGTTTTAAATCTGTTCAGTCTTAAAGTACCGTTGCAGGAATCACCGATTCCGACTTTATCGTATTGGATCGTAACGACATTTCCCGAATGCGATACGCCGTCGCCGCCGACAAGATATTCAAACTCGGGCTTTATCCATGCGCCGACGCTGGCTGATATTTTTTTGTTGGCAGCAGAAGCGGCGGTAATTGAACACTGGCCCTGTCCCACGCCTTTTACATTGCCCTTTTGATCAACCGTGGCAATCTTTGGGTCAGAGGAAGACCAAACAACGCCGTCGGCCGCAGCACTCGACGGCGATACAGTTGCTGTTAGATTTCCCTTTTGCCCAATGTAAAGCGGCAATTCCTCAACAGGCTTTCTGGACAGCTGAATGGACGTAATTGGAACATCTGCCGTGCTTAATACAGTTTTTGAAGAATCCGCAGATGGTACAGATTTCCCAGAGGTATTGGAAGACGCAGCCTGAGATGACGAAGTACCGGAAGATACCTGCATAGAAGATGAAACCTTTGATGAAGCAGCGGCTGAGGCACTGCTGTTTTGCAAGATGGAAACTTTGCTGTTTACCGCTGAAGAAGTTTTACTGCTTAATTTGCTGTTGACAGCCTGGCTATTTGCAGAGGATACTTGAACCGCTGAAACGCTGTGATAGACTGCGGCAGACACTCCAAGCCCGATTCCCGTAACGACTGCTGCTGCGGCGATTCCTGCACCGATTTTAGCAGGCAGACTCAGCTTTGAAAATCCGTCGGCAGCTTTTCGCATGGCACCGGAAGCTTTGGCGGCAATATGGGATGCCGCGCTGTGTCCTGTTTCGGCAGAAGCGGCACCAGCCGTGCCCTGCGCCGAACCTGCGGAAAGAGAAGAAGTAATGTTCCCCAGCATAGAGGCGGAAGCGCCGGACGGAACTGTGAAATCCGCCGCCGCATGCCGGATAAGGGGGAAAAGCATCGGCATCACGCCGTAGAGCTTTGTGCCCTTCTTTTCCAGATCCAGCACGCCCTCTTTGATTTGTTTCCGTGCGTAATTCAGGCGGCTCTTTACCGTATTTTCCGAACATTCCATGATTTCCGCAATCTGTTTGACGGACTTTTCCTCATAGTAATACAGCATAACCGTCATACGCTGAAGGTCTGGAAGCCCATCGATAATTCCCATGACAAGCCGCCGTGTTTCTTCCGTGTCGAGGGCCTTATCAGGAATCAGGTTTTCGTCCCGGTCTTCAATTTCCGGTTCCTTTTCCTGTCCCTCCTCATCACCGCTCTTCTGCTGGGAAAAGAGCGCCGGCTTTTTCTTTTTAAGGTAATCCCTGCATTTGTTCGCGGCAATCTGATTGAGCCATGAGCCGAACTGCGCCGGATTCTGCAGGGTATCCAGTTTACCGAATGCCTGCAGGAAGCTGTCCTGCACTAAATCCAGCGCGTCGTCCTCGTCTTTCACAATTTTCAGGCAGAGAAAATATACGCCGTTATGATATTTCTCGTAAAGCTGCGTGATGGCCTCTCCGTCCTGAGTTTTTGCCTGTTCTACCAGCGTTGAAAGCTGCTCCGCGTTCATCCTCATCCCTCATTATTGAATAAAATATCTTACATCCCGTTTTCATTTAGGGCGTGCCCGGACCTGTCAGATACGGTTTTTCCGTTAGACGGAAACGTCGAACATTGAAACGGTCACCATTTGGTAATGACCGCGTATTGACATTTTGAACCGGATTTCACGCCGTCAAAATAGAACAGGTAGATCAGATCGTTGATGTGCGCCTCGCAGGTGCCGGTACCGTCGGCATCCACCTCATTCTCCTCCAAACTGTCAATGTGATCCCCGAAAACCGTTTTGATCTGGGAATACGTCATTCCGACCCTAGCGTTTTTATAGATGTTCGCGTTTTGCCTGCGGATTACCACCCCGCTCACCGTATTGGAGCCACTGTCGCCGATTCCGATCGTGTAAGGGTAATTCTGCATATCTTCCACAGAAGAAAACGTACTTTCGGGAACGACAAATTCTGACCGTAAAAAATCGCCGTAGGTTTTTTCCACTTTTCCCGCGTCCATGCCAAGCAGGACGGACGGGTCCGGAAGAATTTTTTGCTGATCCGCCTTGACGATCTCCGGGAGAAAGGATTCCGGCATCCCGCTGTTTTGAAAGACTTGAATTTGACTGGCGTTAAATGAGGAGTTTGCCTTTATGGAATCCCCGCCATTGTGGTTGGGAATGTCGAAGCACACGGCTTTTAAACGTTTTACCGCTTCGTCGAACGACGACCCGTTGACCTGATTCCCATTTAATACAAAAATGAAATCATTTTCAATCTCTTTCGCTTTCAGCCCGGAATCTGCACCCAACCCGGAATATATTTTCATCACGGGAGTTGTTTTCGCGCCGTCTGTCACATTTGCGGTATACGTCGCCGGGCCAGCGATTCCATTGCCCGCCTCAGCGGAATCAAATGTTTCGTTGACAAAATAATAGGCTCCGGTTTTCGTATCCTGGGCAAGATAGTACAAAACGTATTCCGTTGAAGTCCCAAATCCGGCCGACATTGCGCTTTCCCAGTTTTTTCTTCCAAAGTCCTCCGGATTTTTTACTACTTTTCCGTCTTTTACATAATAGACCTCAAAAAAAGGAAGGCATTGCGTTGTCTGCGGTGAAATATCATCAATGTATTTAAAAAGGTGCTCTACAATCAGTTCATAATGATGGTTGCCGTTTAAATCCACGATTGCGGCATCATCCAATGCCTTTAGGGACGCTGTCGTATTGTCCAAAGTTTCCGTAAACGGCGCCGGCTTTTTTATCCCGTTTTTCAAATATGCTTCCAGCAGCGCAATTTCCTCGTCGCCCGGGTCCTCTACGGTTACCTTCACGAATGCGCTGACCGCTGTGCCGACCGATGCCGTTACGGTACATGTTCCTTTGGCGACCGCCGTGACCAGCCCGCTCGAACTCACGGTTGCAATTTTTTCGTTCGAGCTTTTCCAAACCGCTTTTTCGCCGGTTCCGGTCGGTTTCAACGTTGCGGCAATCTGTGTCGTTTTTCCCGTTTCCAATGTGACCGAAGTCTGAGACAGGGACAGTGCGGTTACAACAGGTTTTGATGAAACCGCAGATACTGCGGAGACTGGTGCTGATTTTTGACTGTGACCGGTCAGCAGAAAAACACCCGTGCCTGCTGCTGCCAATACGAGAACCGCGCAGGCCGCAGACGCAATTTTTGCTCGAGTTGACATCTTGCGCAAATGCTGAATCAATGAAGTTTTCCCATTCCTGCTTTCAGTTTGCGCGCCACAACTATGTAAGTTCATCCCGATACCCCTTTTTCATTTCTCATCAAATTTTAACTCTTATTCTTCCATATTTCAACATATTATTGAGCAGAGGAAGAACATGCTGTTATAATATTCCGCATATAGCCGCACGAGGGCATCCCAATCTTAATTTTTATTTACTCCATTAATAATGGAAAGCCGCTCTTTCGTTACTCTAAACATCGATAATGCTTTTTTCCTTAGTGACGGATTATATCACATATATATACTTGTCTACGTCCTTGAGATACTCTTGAGAAGCTGCCTTAGTAGGTGTATGATAACAAAATGCAGTTCCGAATGTATCTTTGCTGCGAATATAGCCGCTTATTGTCCATTCACAGCAAATATTTTTCAGTAGAGTCGTTGATTGCCCTGACTTTAAATCCACTTTGACAAGATCTCCCGGCTCACACCTTTCAATAGTTGTGCCATAGTGTTTCATAAAGTACAAGAATCCATTTTTCGCACAAAAATAGTTGCCGCTGTTTTTGATATGGCTGTCAGGAAAAACTGCTAAACGGCGGCTGTTAAGGTCTGCGTCTACCGTAACAAGTGTGCTGGTGTTGGTAGACTCGTCATAATCAATAGTATACATAACGCCCTGATAATCAGCGCCCCGCATATCGAGGTCGCACTGTTCTCTGGAAATCAGGTCTCCGTTCCAGTTAAAACGATACGCAGTCTGATCGACTTCGGGGGAATGGTTGTAATTCTGAAATACAAGAGTAAAACCCTGATCATTGTATGCCCAATTGTACAGATTAAAATAGCAGTCCGGATCATAAGGCTGCATGGCGATTTTTTTAACTGTTTTTCCGTTGGAGTCTGAGACTGTAATCGTATATTCCTGTCTGATCGAATCCCCTCCGGATACCGGGTTTTTTCCGCTGACCATATCCCAGGCAACTTGTCCATGCTTACATTGAAATAAGTTATAACGGTTTCCTAAAACGGCATCATACTTTTCGTTCCTTTTAATCAAAAGTTTGGAGCCATCGTCGCATACAGGAATGGACTGGTATCCGTTCATTAATGCCCGGCCTTCGCTTTCCCCTTCAAACCTCTGCTGATCCGACCATAAAAATGTTCCAAGGGCAACATTCTGCATATCAATATGATAGTAGTGATTCCCAATTTTAATCATGTTCCACGCATGATTTAGCTTTGTACTGGTAATATAGGAACAATAAAGTCCGGCTTTCTCACAAAGCAGTTGGTAAGCCAGCGCCATGCCGCTGCAGACAGCCTTATGCTTCACCAAACTGCCATACGCGGTAAAGCTTTCAGAAGCGAAAGAATGATCGTAAGGGCACTGTTCCAGTAAAGCCAAAGCATAATATTTTTCTTCCACCGACATATCCGAAGTGATATGCTTTTGCACCAGTTGTGCAGCTACTTGTTCCGCCTGCTGATATTGCGATAATTCTGCAGCTTGTGCGGTACTGCTTGGTACAAAAATTCCGGCTATAAAAACCCAAAGTAAAATAAAGGATAATAAACGGTTTATCTTTTTCATATATATCACTTCTCCTCAATTTTTTAAAAATGTTTTATTTGTGCGAGAATTAACTTCAATATTTTCTGCGCGGTTTCCTGCCTTAACTTGCACTCCCAGCTGATTTCTTCTAAAAATTTACCCAATGTCAAAGGATCGCCCTCTTTCTCAGTAACCCACCGTTGCGATATGAGCGCCTACGGAAGATAGAAAGATTAAAGCGGCGACTCCGAAGCAAAGTGCGGATGGTACACAGAGCAGACTTAAAATTGCATAGGCTGCAACACCGTAAATGCCGGAAAAAGCAAAAATCAAAATCTTTCCAATCACAGGAACTGCCCACAAGAAACCAATCACGAAAAATGCAATCACCCCTACCCACAAGCTGTGTGTCATGATCCCGATTATGACCGCTGAGACAAATTCTTCAAGAACGACTTTCCCGCTAAAACTCTTTTGTATCTCATAAGCACTGATTCCATCCCGAATTTCAGACCACATGTTTATTCCTCCAATGTCATTTGTTTTTTGATTTCTGCTCATATGACGATTGAAGAAGTCGTAAGGTTTTATATTTTCAGAAAATTTTTAACATTATCCTAATTTTTTCTCGTAACGATACTTTTAACCTCTAAAGCCAATGAGATACTAATTGGAACATTTACCGCATTGCTATTATTCTTTGCCGTATAATTGCGACATATGGCGGTGATGAAGTTGAAAAATTTGAGAAACTCGGAATGTGTTTCGATAGATGTAAACTGACGTTTATGAAAGTGTGTTTCTGTTGGGTGTGCCCAATCTGGACAGGATCGCAAGCATATTGACCAGCGGGAACCGAATGACCGGCGGGAATAGAGGGAGTAGCGGGATCGGCTGGAGCAGCGGAATCGGCGAATCCAGCAAAAACGTAGGAAATGAAAAGCCCCGGGGAAGCTTTCCCAACGTAAAAGGATATGGTCGTTATGATGAAGCAGTTGGAAGCTTTTCTGCAGGATATGGTTACGCCGTAAAGAATCTGAAGACAAATAAAAAAAGCGCGATGATGGAATTCCATCATCGCGCTGAACTATTTCCAAATTTATTTTACTGAACTATGATTTTCCAGATCTAAATCTTTTCCAAAAGTCTTACAAAGCCATTGTGACTGCTCAAAGGTAGCACGCCCTATTACTTTATAGATATCTTCGTTCACGATTTTCTCTAGATTCTGAAAATCCGTATAAGTCATTATTGTCTTTCTTTTAATATGAATTGTCTCATACTCTGGCCCTTTGATATCGATAGGATTACCGGTGTTTAGATCCATTACATTGGCCAACTCTAAAGCTACAGCTTTTAAACTTGAATCAAACGCCTTCCCACGGTGCCAGCCCCCATCCGCATAGTATATAGTGGCTTTCTTTATTTCCTTAAAATAGTCTTTGCCCAGAGCATTCTCCACTGTCGGAGAATCCAAAGTGCTTAAGCTTGTAAGAGCATCCGATAGTTTATCCTCAAAAGGTGTTTCGACGCCGTAACCGTTCCGGATCTTTTTGTTTTCCTGCAATTTTCTGCAATCCTATGTAAAGAAATCGGATCATTTTGAACTTCCAGTTTTCCTTTTGCATTGGATCTCTCTGTTAATTCCTTTATAGCGACAAGGACTAAAAATCTGAGTTCTTTCTGAAAAGTATACTACTTTTGATAGATCCTCCCTCATCTCTAAAGAAGAGTAATATATTTATATCACAACACTGAATGAAACATTTTTCTACAGAATTTTCATAGGATGTCTCTTTATTTAACACCCGGTATCCATGGTATCCAAGAATTTTGCGCCAGCCCCCGCCAGTGTGGGCATGTGGCAAACCGATTCGGGCTGCCTATTGTGCTTGTCTGTGGGAAATGAAAAACGTAGGAATCATGCGGCTTTCCGCAATTCCTACGTTTATTTTATTTTCTCAACAGCGTTTACAAATCAGCTGCTCTACCAACTGAGCTACGCCAGCACAATCTGCTGCTTTTCATTCTTTAATCATTTTCGTTCCATGATGGAGAAAATTCTTTACCAATTTGCAAAAAACTTTCTTTTCTGTTCCAGTTTGCGTATGACGACTGATAACAGTTCCTGCACGAAATAGACATTCCTTCTCTGTTAACTTTAGAGCGGTGTCTTTGCATCTCCATAGAATTCCACATATCTTCAAAAGCATTATACTTGTCAACTGAAAACAGCTGCTGTGAGGTTGACATGCATGGACGCACATTTCCGTCAGAGCCCAAGAAGAAATCACGCCAGCCAACATAACAATCCTTATGAGGTCTTTTCCCAGCGGGATCACATCCGCATATATATGGAAGTTTTAAATTTATATCCAAATGTTTGGCTTCTTTCATCGCCTCATCAAATACTCTCTTTACATGATCCATATCAGCGTAAAGCGTTTCCTTTTCAGTATTACTGTCAAAAGAGGTGAGATATACAATTTTAAGCTCATCCATACCGCATTTTGAAGTCAAACGAACCATTTCAGGAATTTCGTCAATGTTTCGTTCCATAGCTGTAAATACAAAATTGGTATATGGATAACTTAAAAGATTATCTTTCTTATATTTATTTATCCGGGTAATTGACTCGGTAACTCGTTTGAAGTCACAGCCGCGTCTGATTTTTGCGTTGGTTTCCGGTGTTGAACCGTCAAGGCTCACAGCTATAATATCAGTATGATACTTAAAAATATCATCAAACAATATGTCCAAGCGCATTCCATTTGTGCAAAAATATTTACGCAGTCCGTGTTCATAAGCCCAGCGCAAAAACTCTGTGAATTTAGGATGCATAGTCGGTTCACCCCAGCCCATGAGGGTTACCTCTTCTATCTTATTTACTACCGGCTCAAATTTTTTAAGCCAGTTCAGATTAAACTCAGTAGGCTTAAAATCTGCTGAATTTCTGCCGCACATAAAGCAGTTAAGATTGCAGCGATTAGTAAGCTCAAAAACCAGCCGGCGCGGCGCGGATAACAATACGTTTTTTTGTGCAAGCGCCTCCTGCCTGTTTAAGTCGCTGTTTTTCTGACGCTCCGGTGTTAATTTTCCTGTCTGGCGCAGTTCCAGTGTCTTGGCACGTAACAGTTCCATTATGATACTCCTATCCCTAAATGTTGTCATCAAACCAGAATTTCTTTAGCCCTTCTTCAAGCGGAACCTGTATGTTCCAGCCGGGTAGAAGCGGATCAACCCGTACTTTATTGTCTATGCTCCTTTTGGGCTGAGGGCGGGCTCCCCATCTTGTGCCAATCTGGACGTTAACTGTTTTCTTCATTAACTCTACGGTTTCTTTTAAAGTTAACGGGTTTTTATTGTATATCTGATATACAGAAGAGCTTTCTTTTTGCTGTTCAAGCAAGATGCCCGCCTGCTCAAGCGCGTTAACAATATCGTCGATATATAAAACATCGTAAACCTGTGTTCCGCTTGAAAGTTCAATTGGCTTATTTTCTCTATACGCCCTTTTAATTAAGTTGAGAATTTTCTGTCTCCTATCGCCGGGACCGTAGGAATCGGTAAGCACAAGTGTAAGGGAGCTGATACCGCACGCATCCGTATAATAACGCATTATATCGCTGAAAGCCTGCTTTGTTGCCGAATAAAGGTTAAGGGGGTTATATTTTCCATTATTATAGTGACAAAATGCAGTTGACGGATAAACGATATTTTTAATATTATATTCTTTCATTGCCTCCAAAATATAATTGCCAAACAGTATGTTACAGCTGTTAATGTCAGCAATCTGATTTGAACTGTGATTCGCTGCATAACATGTCGCCATATGATAAACAATGTCTGGCTTGGACGATTCTACCGCCTTTAGCACACTTTCATAAGAACCGTCATATGTATACAAATTAAGTTTATTTTTAAAATCAATGATATATTCTGAATGCAGCGGCTTGCGTACCAAACCAAAAACTTTGATTCCTTTTTTAAGCAAATCCAAAGCAAGATGAGAACCGATATAGCCGCTAATTCCTGCAATCAGTACATGTTTCATTAGATACAAAATCCCCCGAAAGTTTCTTTAAACTCTTTAAAACTCGGCAGATTCATATCCTTTTCCGAAGTGATTAAGCTGCCTGTTTCATCTAATGGCCACTGAACATTCACATCTGGGTCATTCCACAAAATGCCGCCATCGCTATCCGGATCATATCTGTCACCGGCGAGGTAATGAATAACGACATTATCCGTGAGAGCTAAAAAGCCGTGAGCAAACCCTTTGGGAATATAAAGCAGTGTGCGGTTTGTGTCAGATAGTTTATAGCCTCTCCACTGCCCAAAAGTTAATGAACCCTTGCGAAGATCCACTCCAACGTCAAAAATTTCACCGTGCAGCACCTGAATCAATTTATCCTGACTGTAACGCTTCTGAAAATGCAACCCACGGACAGTTCCTTTTTTTGACTTTGACTGATTTTCTTCATATGGAATCAGTGAAATCCCGTTTTCTTCAAAGATACCGCGCTCATAGTATTTTGCGAAATAGCCGCGTTTGTCCTCCGCAACAAATGGATGTACAAGTTTCATACCGGAGATCCCGGTTTCCTTAAAATTTATTTTTGCCATACAATAATCCTCTTTTATCTGTTATATACAGCATAACAAACTGTTTCAGCAATGCCATGAGAATAATGCCGAATATAAAGTGAATATCCAGGTTCAATTTCATGAATCAGCAGCGGAACATTCATCATATCCTCAATTGAATGGTACATGCAAATGGCAAGCTTGGGTTTGAACTTATGAATGGTATTTGACGCGCCTTTCAGCGCCTTACACTCAAACCCTTCGATATCCATTTTTATAAATGTTGCATCTGGATGATCGACTTGTGATAAAATATTGTCTATTGAATCGACCTTTACTGTTTCGTCTCCCATTTCACCTATCGAAGATCCCATCCCCAGTGAATTTATACGGCCTATATTTGTATTATCACTAAGGCCTATCTGAAAAGTATGTATATTTTTGTATTGTTGTGAAAAACTTTCAAGTTTTAAATAATTTTCTCGTTCAGGTTCAAAAGCGTATACGTCTTTATATTTTCCTTTACTTTGTTTTATAAATTCAGCTATTGTATCCCCGACAAATGCACCACCGTCAAAAAAGGTTTCTGTGTCATTAAGTGAAATTATATCACTATCAAAATACTGTTCAACTGTCGGTTTAGCAAATAATTTAATAAAATCGATATTTCTACTAATTCTATAATTTATGGTTGCCTGATAAGTATCTCTTGATAAATCATCCGCCAATAAATTATAAACTTTTTTAATTTTATCCATATTCTCATAAATAAAATTTGGATCGGAATTGTAATAATACAAATCTAAACAATAAATGTGATTAGGTGAAGATTTTAAATTCTTTAATTGTTCAGAAATTTCATTTTCATAAATTTTAGGAAGTATAAAAACGTTGTACTTTTTTGTTTGAAACAGCTTATTCAAATCAGCAGGAGCAATTGCTTTACAGTCGTAAAAAGAATATTTACGTTTTTCCGGATTGTTATCGCATATATAAGAAATATCAACATGAAGGTTTTGCAAAAATCTGCTTACCGCAGGAAAGAATATATTTCCGAAAAGTACAAGCGGAAGGCCGTCACTATTTATGGCTTTTATAGTTTCTTCAATTTCCATTTTCCAATTATCTGCTAGCCTAAAGTCTATGTTTAAACTCATATTTCATATCTCCTCATTTTAATGATTCCAAACCTTCCATAGTGCATTTCCGCTTTCCCATAGCCCTTCAAGTTTCTTTTTGTCACGCTGCGTATCCATGCACTGCCAAAAACCGTAATGCCGGTAAGCTAATAATTCACCTTGTGCAGCAAGTTTTTCAAGCGGCTCATTTTCAAATACCGTATTGTCGTCTATAAGATAATCAAAGATTTCAGGCTGAAAAACCATATAACCTGCATTGATAAGTCCCATATCTTCTTTATTTTTTTCTCGAAAATTATTAACTCTATTACCATTGAGATCAAGTACGCCGAATCTGCCTTCAGGCTGAACAGCCGTCAGTGTTCCTATTTTCCCATGTTTTCTGTGAAAATCGAGAAGATTTGAAATATTGATATTAGAAACTCCGTCGCCGTAAGTCATCATAAACGGCTCATTCCCAACATAAGGCTGAATACGCTTAATGCGGCCGCCCGTCATTGTGTTAAGGCCGGTATCGATAAGCGTCACTTTCCAAGGTTCCGCACTGTTTTTATGTACTTTCATTTCGTCTTTTGCAAGGTCAAAAGTAACGTCCGAAGTATGCAGAAAATAATCGGCAAAATATTCTTTTATCATATAACCTTTGTAGCCAAGGCATATAATAAAGTCGTTAAATCCATAGTAAGAATACAATTTCATGATATGCCACAGGATAGGCTGCCCGCCTATCTCTATCATTGGTTTTGGACGTAAATAACTTTCTTCTGAAATTCGGGTTCCAAATCCGCCCGCAAGGATAACTACTTTCATATTTTTCTCCTTAATTAATCCCTATGATAAATCTGCCAGTGCTCTGTTCTGTCTTCTTTTACACATTTGTCAGATTTAAATTTAACTTTGCCGCCTTTAACCGCGAGCATTCCGCCTGCAGACAGCCGTGAAAATAAATCATTCATCGTCTTTTTTGATACAATTTGTAAATTGATATCTTCTGCAACGATATAAGTAAATTTGGCACCGGGAAAAACTTTTCTAATTTGATTCCAGTTGGTTATTAGTTTAAAATAGTCTGAAAGCCCATCTAAATCTTTCCTGTAGCGTGGCATATTGGTAATATTGTATATTTTCACATTATTGTTGTGCATTTTTTCTTTCAACATGGCTTCTATTTTAAGAGGAGTATCTCCAAGACCACAGTTAATACCCAGAATATTTATCGGACCATTTTTTTCATAATTTAGTGCACCAATCAGTTCATAATCATAGCAAACCCCAACTCCCCATGGATCAACACCGAAAATTTTTGCAAATTCAATGCGGCATTTTGTATAAAAGTCAGATCCCCCTCCCTGATTTTGATGTGTCGCCTCATTTATGGTAACGCTTCCGAAATGATGTACGTAAGCATCTTTTGCAAGCATACATTTTTGTTTGTTTCTGCGTGCAACAAGTCCCATTAAGTCGTCAGAAAAAGCCAAAAAACGAACTGGTGAAAATGGATACAGATAAGTGCAAAAGGCATGTACGGCAAAGGAATCACTTCGACCGAAAAGCACCGGCGGGTTCAGTCGTGTCCGCTGTTCCCAGCGGTATGGATCGCTAACGTTATTTCTTTCGGCAAATTCTATCATTTCTTTTTCGTTACTGTATGAAGCAGGGATTGTTTCGAGATTTGCAATGTTAGGGCAAGTTGGCATCACACAGCAAATATTTTTATCGGACTCTATACATTTAAGAAGATTTTCAACAGAATTTGGAAGAATCAAAGCATCATTAGAAACAGTTAGTATATATTTCCCCTCAACAACGCGACTGATTATTGACCAACTTTTTGTGTTATTTTGCAAATCTATCTGCTTGTCCGGATGCAGTGATTCAAAAAATTCTTTTGTCCCGTCGCTAGACCCGTTATTATAAAGTATCGTTTCATAATTAACATTTTTGGGAAAATACCTTTTTAAATATTCAACGCAACGTTTTGTATACTCTAACTTGTTATATGCGATAACAACTAACGAAACATCGTATTTATATTTGCCGTCTTCAGGAATAGGAAGAGGACAAAGATTTTTCATTTCATTGCGATAGTAATGAAATATTTTCTCTCTGTCCGGATAACAAAAGCCCCAAAAATAAAGATCCGTATAAAGTTCATCTATCAGTGGCAAAAGCTCAAACTGAATTTTGCCGCAGGCTTTTTCTTTGTCTGTTACGGCATACGGCATAATATTATTGAGAGAATATAAAATATTTTTGCAAATCAAATGTGACATTAGCGCCGGTTCTTCTTTGTAAAGACCATCGAGATGTATTTGCATGCTACAAAGAAGCTGTTTCATCGTGTCTGCAAATTGATTCGTAGATTTAGCTTGCTTGCATATCATACTGTAAAGTTGTACCGCAGCTTCACTTAATGTTTCTGTATTTTCAAGCAGCGTTCTGCCCGCTTTTTCGTTTTTAATCATAGCTTTTAACACCACTTTTTAAGTCTTTTTCCATATAAATACATTATAATTATTTTATATACAATAAATAATCCCGCTGCATGATGATAAATACCTGTTTTTGAATCTATTTTATCGCACATATTTCCAAGCTATATATTCCGTTTTTTGATTATTAACATATTAAAATTTTTTCTTTTGGCTGCGAAATAAGCTATATTTTGTATTATACTGCTTGAATAACAATTTATCAAGCGAGAAGCACAAAAATAAGGCTTAATTTGACAATTTATTCATTCAGCATTTTATTCTTATATGCAAAATCAATAAAAAGAATAACGATGAATTATTCTATTTAACATGCAGATATTTTGAAAGACACTAAAATTGGTAATGCCGTATGAAGCTTGTGTTTCTTTCAAACATTATTCTAATATTCCATTAATATTGGCAGGATAAACAAGAAAAAGCGCAAATAATTTGATTTATAGGGAGCACTCCCAATGTCGAACTGCACCCCAAGTTTGCCTAATATGTACAAATAAAAGGTATCGAAATCTTTTCCATATATAGCTTTGTTAACGCTTTTATCGTTGCATATTTTGTCAGGATCATGTGCAAGTGACTATATGGTTTCGATACTTTATCGGTCTTGCGTGTCTTCATGGAGATTGATCTAAAATTCCATATTTACAGGAATAAATGCCATGATATCATTGAATTGTAACGTCTCTGCGTTCTTGATTTTCATTTTGTCAAAAGAATAAAATAATTTAAAATCGTATTTGGGTATCAACTCGAAGTTCGGTATTATAATTGTCGGTACACTGCTGCAAACATGCTTTTTGAGCGATGACTAAATGGCAGACAATATGTAACTTAAAATGCATCTTAATGGCGTTTTTAAAGCGCTTTTCTTTAGAGAATCCGCAAAATAACGACTTTTTTCTAAAAAGTATTGACAAATAGAAAGCAAAATGATATATTAGTAAAGTGCTGTTAAAACAGCGATTTGCTGGCGTAGCTCAGTTGGTAGAGCAGCTG
>ENA-UOOI01000725-UOOI01000725.1-fermentation-metagenome-genome-assembly--contig:-NODE-725-length-40229-cov-18.462936_pt1 | contig 40229 bp, 42 predicted proteins | sample MGYA00245779_ERZ724027 | MGnify/ENA primary metagenome ERZ724027 (study PRJEB28704, sample SAMN03018318) | fermentation metagenome | biome: anthropogenic terrestrial biome; feature: soil; material...
GTTTTTTTAAATATTTTTGACTTTTTTCTTTATCTCTTAAGTTGACGACATTGGGCATACTCCTGGAGGATTAAGTTATATATTCCCTGTAAAAGAAGATGGAAAAACACATATGGCAGCATTATGGGGAGGTACCACACCACCATGGACAAAGAACGGAGTGGAACAATATCTCAAGTCATTGGATTATTTTATAAGGGAAGCAATATGTAAAAAAGTTGATGTGGCTTTAAGTAATCATACAGCTGTAGATAATGGCTTGGAACGTATTATGTATTCGAAAAAAAGATTAGATTATATGCCAAATATTTATATTATAGGGCAGGATGGATTCCAAAATTATTGTCAGGTATTTTATACATTGAGTTACGAAATGTTGGAAAAATTATAAACATAGGATGAGGTCGACTTTTTACAATTGAATAATATTATTAATTAAATGAATAGTGTGAAAAATTACATTAAAAATGATGTAATGAAGTTTTGGTGAGAAATTATGAGTAAAAACAAAAATGATGTTTCTGTTGCGTGAGAAAAGCTGTTGAATAAATATGCTATAAGGCAAATTTATTCAATTAATTTCTCAATTATTTATGTCTAAAAGTATGTATGGTACTAATAATGCCCATATTTATAGGAATAAAAAGGGGGAAGTATATGGTGGCGTAAATTTTGTATAAGTAGAAAATTTATTAAAGTAATAGTATAATTTAGATATGGGTTAATTTACAAAACTAATTTTATACATCTTAGAATGGAGAATAGGAGAATGAAAAAAAAGAAAAATTTAATTATTCTTGGTTTAATAATTATAATAATTGGAGCAGGAATGATACTATATAATAATTGCTTCCATAATATTGACTCAGATAAATATTTATCAAATATACATGAAAATAAAAATATTGATTATAATGGAAATCACAAAAGTGATAAAAATAGTGAAAGTTTTGATTTTAAAAAATTTGATGGCAAATGGTCTTTGATGCAGTTTACATCTAATAAAGGTAATAAAATAAGTATTATGGATAATACAAAAATTAGTAAAGGTAAATTTTACATTGTGATTCTGGATTCAAAATATAATATTATAGCGAAAAAAAATGAATCAGAAGGAAATAAAAATATAAATTTTACCACTCCTAATGATGGAAAATATTCCATTAGGATTGTCGGAGAGAATGCAAGTGGTAATTTTAATATAAGTGTAAATGCCAGTAATAATATAGACATTTCTCATAGGGATTTTTTTGATTGATTTTAAATTCTATAGTAGTTACAAAGAATTATCACACAAATAAGGTGGCTTTTTTGTGTAATGGATTCATATGGCTAGGCTTAAGGAAGGGTAGAAAAGGATGAACAAGATACTAATTGTAGAGGACGATCCTAAAATCAATAAAATGGTACAAACTTTATTAAGAAAAAACAAATATGTAGTATCATCTGCATTTTCTGGTACGGAGGCACTTTTGTTATTAGAAAAAGAGTCTTTCAATTTGATCTTGTTGGACTTAATGTTACCAGGATTAAGTGGAGAAGAAATTTTAACAAAGATTAACGAAGAATTTCAAATTCCCATTATATGTGTGTCTGCAAAAGATGACTTGGATACTAAGCTTGGATTGATTCGAGATGGGGCAGATGATTATATAACAAAGCCATTTAATAATGAAGAATTAATTGTGAGGATAGGTGCAGTATTAAGAAGAATGAGTAAATGTGAAACTACAGATGAAACTAATATATTCCGATTTAAAGATTTGGTTTTAGATAGTGAAAATCATATTGTAACTATTAAGAATGAGCCTATTGAACTCACTATGAAAGAGTATAGTATATTAGAATTATTAATTAGTACCCCAAAGAAAGTATTTACCAAACAGAATATATTTGAAAGTGTTTGGTCTGAGGAATGTATTATAGATGAAAGAGTAGTTACGGTACATGTCAGTAATTTGCGTAATAAACTAAAAAATAGGGAAGCATACATAAAAACAGTTTGGGGAATAGGATATAAAATGCAAGATATTGATTTGTAAACTTTATACTTTCTTGATAAATTCTAAACTCTATTTTAATACCTCTTAGTTATTATTTAAATATAGGTTTAAATAATACTTTAATTACAGAAAGTGGGTGTTAAGATATATGGAACTAGTATTACAGACTAATGGTTTGACTAAAAAATATGGAAAACAGATAACTATAAACAAGGTTAATTTGAATATTGAAAGGGGCGAGATTTACGGTTTAATAGGGAAAAATGGTGCAGGTAAAACAACAATCATGAAAATTGTTTGTGGATTGATTTATCAGGATCAGGGAGATATTAAACTGTTTGAAAGCAGCAATTTAGAAAAAAGCAGGAAAAGAATGGGGTGTATTATTGAACAGCCCTCATTTTATCCTGGCATGACAGCAAGGGAAAACTTGATTTATTATGATAAGCTGCTTGGCCTTACAGACTATGGTAATGTAGATCAGGTTCTAAGTTTGGTTGGTTTGCAAAATGCAGGAAAAAAGAAAACTAAAGCTTTTTCTCTTGGTATGAAGCAGCGTTTATCTATTGCAATTTCTCTATTAGGTAATCCTGATTTTCTCATATTAGACGAGCCTATTAATGGATTAGACCCTTCTGGCATAAAAGAAGTGAGAGAATTACTATTAAAGCTAAATAGTGAAAATGAAATTACTATATTAATTTCCTCTCACATTTTAGGAGAACTTGCTAAGATTGCAACAAAATATGGAATTATAGATAAAGGAGTACTTGTTGATGAATTTAAAGCGATAGAATTAGAACAATGGTGCAAAAAGTGTCTCACCATTATAGTGGATAATCCTGAAAGAGCAGCCTATATTTTAAAAAATAACATTAATAGTTCAAATTTTAAAATATTTGATGAAGGGAAAATTTGTATTTATGATCGGTTGGATATACCGGAACAAATTAATAAAGAATTAGTTGAAAATGGTGTTTGGGTATCAAGAATCTGGCTAGAAGGAAATGATATAGAGACATATTTTGTAAAAGTACTGGGGGCAATCAATAATGATGAATGTAGTTTCCAGTGAATTCTATAAAATATTTAAAAGTAGGATTTTTTATGCTATATCAATTATATTGTTAACAATGAATGGCATTTGCTTTGCAACATCTATTTATCTTAAGATAAAAGGGAAAATGTTAGGAACAGGGATTTCTAATTACCAGGAATCCTATAGCGTAGATGTGATTTCCTATATTATTCTTATTTTTGTAGCATATCTAATTACCACTGAATATGCAAATGGTAGTATACGACAAATGGCCTGTCATGGAATAGTAAGATGGAAATTAGTTTTTGGACGATATATAGCCATGTCTAGTGTTATTACAATACTTTTACTATTGTTTGGAATTTTAAATCTATTATCATGTACAATATTAGCTGAGTTAGGAAAAGTTAGTATAGCTGTATTTATTGGAATGAATATTGGAATAATTAGTATGTTTTGGGGTATCGCAGGAATTGGTACTTTTTTATCTTATTTATTAAAAAACGAGGGTATTACAATTATAGTTTCTGTTTTATTAGTGGCAAGCAACAACTTCATAGTAAATTTGCTTACTTTGTTAACAAAGAATGATATTTTTACAAGATATTCTCTCACAAATATGCGTAATGCTATAATTAGTTTTACTTCAAAACCGGAGGATGTTCTGAAGTATTCAATTGTATTTTTGTTAATTGGAATAGTTACAATTTTGGGATCTAGTTTGTTATTCTCAAAAAGAGACGTAGATTGATTGCTAGCAAATAGTATATTCAGACTTATTATAGACATAGGGTAATTCATATAAAGGAGTTAGTATGGAATATATTTGGATAGGTACAACTTTTTTGTTTGCATTTATGTTTAGCATACTTGTTTTTTATCACCTATATTACCGCATGAATATTAAACATATTACAATACAATTAAAGGAAATTATGAATTTAAAAGATACTAATCAGTTACTGACGGTAGTGCTAAAACAAAGAGATATTATAAACCTGGTTAATGAACTCAATAATTTAATAAGGGATATAAGACTATCTCGTATAAGAATTAAAAGGCTGAATAGGAATTTTAGGCAAAGTATAACTAATATTTCACATGACTTACGCACACCATTAACAACTGCCAATGGGTATGTTCAAATACTCCAGACAAGTGTTACAGATGCAGAACAACAAGAGTACTTGGAAATAGTATTGGAACGTCAGAATATGGTAAAAATATTACTGGAACAGTTATTTGAATATGTACGTATTGAATCAGGAGAAATCATTTATGAAAATGTACCTATAGATGCAAAAAAAGTTTTTATGGATACACTTGTCATGTATTATGATGATTTTTATAGGAAAGGTAAAGAACCAACTGTCCATTTACTGGAGAAATCTTGTATAATATTAGGAGATGAACAAGGCGTGAAAAGAATATTTTCAAATATTTTATTTAATGCAATTGTACATGGTAAGGGAGAATATTGTTTTAAAATTCAAGAATCAGATAGTGGTTATATATTTACTTTTTCTAATCTTAGTGAACCAATTAGCAAAAATGATTTAGATTATATTTTTCAACGTTTTTACACTAAGGATAATTCTGGAAGTAAAAAGACTACAGGATTAGGGTTAGCAATAGCTAAGGAAATTACTAAGCGGTTAAATGGAAAAATACAAGCCTTTTATAATAATGGTAAATTCACAATATCTATTTTATTTTTAAAAGCCTAATAAAATAGATATTGTAAAAGTATAATTTTAAAAATATTAGTGATTAATTTGTATACACAGAAAAAGGGAAGGTAATCTAGATTTATGTAAGAACAAAATTTATAACATTTCATAATGTTATCATTATTTTCTATTTTACAAGTTTATTCATATCTTCAGCTATATTTTTAAGTTCATTTATATTTGCTTCAATTTCTTCACATGTAGAGGCATTCTGAGAAATTGTTTCAGCTACAGTGTGATATTGCGATATTGTGTTTTTAGTTATATTTGATATTTCTTTATTGAATTTTACAGCATTTTTAGTTTGTAAGAATAAAGTATTGGATGACTCGCTTATGGCAGTAATATTACTGCTAAATGACTTTAAATGATTATTCATATCCTTTATTCTATTTACGGTTTCATTTATAATGCTGTTTCCTTCCTGAGATTTTTGGTTATTGTCATTCATTTGATCCTGTACTATATTAATCTTATTCTTTAATTCACTTACTATTGTACTTGCTTCATGCAGGGATTGCTTTGTGTCCTCAGAAAGTTTCCTAATTTCATCTGCTACTACTGCAAAACCTTTACCGTATTCACCTGCTCTTGCTGCCTCGATTGAGGCATTTAAAGCAAGAAGATTGGTTTGTTCAGATATAGTTCCTATAAGATTCAATATTTCATCAACTTTAGCAGATTTATCTTCAAGGTCTTTAGTTGACTCAAATGTATTTGCTATTTCATCTTTTATATTTAAAATAATTGAAAGAGTAGCATTTAAGGATATTTGATTTTCTTCTGTAATTCCTATGAGATTATTTATTTTATCTTTGCTGTCTTTAATCTTATGAACAACGTTTTCATTAGTATTTAATAGAGTATGGAGTACATCTTCATTGTTATTTGATTTGTCAAGCATTTTATCTGAATTTTGAGATGCTAGGCTTGTTGCGTCTGAAACTTCAACAAGAGAACTTGTCTGTTGTGTAATAGCAGCACTTAGATTTTCACTAGATGATAAGATAGTATTTGAGATTTCAGATATTCTTTTAAATAACTTAAGTAATTTTTCGTTTTCCTCTCTGATTTTAGCTTCTTTCTCACTAATTGATTTCAAGAGTTTTGATGCCATGCAAACCATTATAAAAAGAAGTATAAAAGTAATAACCACAGTAACTATAGTCATATATATTTCTGCACTTGCCAATTTTTCATACTTAAGAATAGATGGATTATTAATAAAAACTATTACAATACATAAAGCACTTAATACTACTGAAGCTATTATCATTTTAAGGTCAAAAAACAGAGCTCCCAGGATGACAAAAAATATAGCTATTAACCACACAGAATTCAAATGCATGGTAAAATTAAGATACAAATATTGAAAATATGTTATTGTTAAAACTAAGATTTTAGTTACATTTAAAGCTTTTGGATCCATGCTGTCACAAGCAGCTACCCATTTATAGCATTTATAAAACACTACTCCATAAATAGCAACGAGTATTCCAAGTACAATCAAGGTATTTGAAGTTATTTCGTCATTTATACCAATTAGTTTCATGAAAGAGAAACATATAAAAGACATAATGCAGCATACCATGTAAATTATTAAAACTATTTTTAAAGACTTTTTATTAAAGATTTTCTGAAAACTTTCTTTATATTCCATTTAATACCCCCATTATATAATTAAAATTTTGTTCAATATTTAAATAATATAACTATTCCTTGTGAGCCTGCAGCAAATGTCCAAATCATTATATAGTCTCCCCGTTTTACCTTACCTTTTTCTATTGCTTCATAAAGTGCTATAAAAGGACTGCTCGTACCTGTATATCCATATTTATCTCCAATATATAAACTTTTTTCCACAGGTATATCCATAGCTTCTCTTATTTTATATATATTTTTAACCGCAAGCTGTGAAAAGCAGAACATACTTATATCATCTTTTGTGATTCCATTTCGTTTAATCATTTTTTCCATAATTCTAACAGCATTTGAAGTAAATTTCTCACTACTAAAAGGAAGCCATTTAAGATAAAGTTCATCTAAATTTTTTGATTTTAAAAAATTTGAAAATCCACGGCTTGGATAAAGAACCTTGTCCACTATAGCAGTGTTCACATAATATTCATTATCAATTAAGCCACAGTCTTCATCAACTTTTTCTAAAATCATTGCACATGCTGCATGACCGTAGTTACCATAGCATAGCTCATTGTCATGATTTATAATGGCATTATCGTCATCACAGCCAATTATAAGAACCCGTTTTGCACGGTTTGATGACATAAGGTAATTTGACATATTTTCAAGTGCAATGGTCATACCTGCACAATTTGCATTGATATCAAGACACATTACATTGGCATTCATATTCAATTCCTTATGTATTAGAATTGATGTCGCAGGTGATACATATTCTGGTAATATGGAGGAATATACAATTGCGTCAATATCTTTTCCTTGAAGACTAGCTTTTTTTAACACGGATTTCCCAGCTTTTATAGCCAACTGAAAAGGGGACTCATCCTTATCCAGCATATATCTTTTATCTCTTCCCATTACATCTACAAGTAGGTGTTTAATATCTTTGTCCTGTTTTCTAAAGTATTCAAGATAAAAATCATTTGAAACAACTTTTGAACCATGGCATACATCAATATAACTTAATTTTACTCCCATATTTATTATGTCCTCCCTAAAATAGCACTTTATCACTTTATCAAGTGATTCTAATATTCAGGTGGAGTTTGCTGTGAAGAGGTACTTATCTCCATCTGAATATTAGAAGAACTTATCCAGGCTTGGTATCTATGTTTATCTCCCACTTTAAAATAATAAGAGAATGTCAGCTAATTCTAGTGTTTGGATAAAATTAAAGGTGCCCATTATTTTACTATTAATAATAGGCACCAAATACACATGATTTTTTATAGTTAGATAAACTTTGGCAACCTGGCAATCATAGAAAAATAATTTTCTTAAGACCCATAGCTTTGCGACCCTACCTTTCGATAAGTGTGCTATTATCAATATTTATATGAACTATATTACACCTGAATTTTACAAAATTCAATAGAAATATTTTATTTTTATACTTTGTGTGACATAATTATTATAAATATGTCATTTTTAATAAAATAAAATTTTAATATTAAATAAATATAACAGAGTAGATATGGATGAGAATAAGAGTAGTTTATTGTGGATTAGAGAAATAGTAGTAAAATGAGGTGAAGAATTTGAAACAAATAGAAATATTGATTGTGGAGGACGATAATGATATTAATAAAATATTGGAATTAATTGTGAAAGAACAAGGATACAAAGCAATTTGCTGTTTTTCGGGTACAGAGGCTCAATTAAGGCTTCAACAACAATCTTTTAATCTGATTTTGTTGGATATTATGCTGCCGGGGTTAACTGGAGAGGAACTATTAAAAAAAATTAGAAAGCAGTCAGATGTTCCAATTATTATTATTTCTGCAAAAAGTATGATTGAAGACAAGGTAAACCTGCTAAAGTTAGGTGCAGATGATTATATGGTTAAACCTTTTGCACGTGAAGAAGTTGCTGCAAGAATTCAGGTTCAATTACGTAAAAATTGTTTACAACAAACAGATAGTTGTTTGAGTTGGAAAGAACTGACTTTGGATGAAAGTCAGCATAGGGTAATAGTTGGAAAATCCGAATTAAATCTCACTAATGTTGAGTTTGATATTTTAAAAATTATGTTGAAACATCCAAAACAAGTATTCTCCAAAGCTAAGCTGTATGAATTGTTGTGGGAGGATATTTATCGGGGAAATGATAATAGTATCAGTGTCCATGTATCCAATATTCGCAAAAAAATTTCTACTGTTACCCATGAAGAATACATCAAAACTATTTGGGGAATTGGTTTTTCACTAGTTTAGGTATCATCTTTATGATTTCTTTATAATTTGCTTAAGAGTCCTTAAAAAACATTTTGTAAACTGGAAATGTAGAGGAGGACTGAAGGTGAAAAAAGAAATTTTAAAAACAACTAATTTGGAAAAAAGATATAAAAATCAGGTTGCCCTGGAAAGCACTAATTTTGAACTACATCAAGGAGAAATATGTGCTGTTATCGGGAAAAATGGTGCTGGTAAATCAACTTTATTTAAAATAATTGCCGAGGAAATATTTCCTACAAAGGGTGAGATTACTTTGTTTGGTGAATCTTATGGAAATCATAATGCCCGAAGGAGAATGGGTGTCATGATTGAAACTAACGTGTTTTTTGATAACTTTAATGCCCGCCAAAATTTAGAGTATTATCGTTTGATGCGGGGAATTCCTGGAAAAGCAGCAATTGAGAAGGTATTAAATACAGTAGGACTTATAGAATATAATCGGAAGAAATTTTCCCAATATTCATTAGGGATGAAACAGCGGCTATCACTAGCATTGGCTTTGTTGTCTTCACCGGACTTTTTGCTTTTAGATGAGCCAACCAACGGTCTGGATGCTGAAGGAATGGTTGAAATGTGTCAACTGTTTCTTAAATTAAATCAAGAACATCAAATCACAATCTTGATTTCAAGTCATATTTTATCACAGCTTCAATCAATTGCTACACGTTTTGTTTTTTTAAATAAAGGTAAGGTTGTTCAAGATTTATCCAAGAAAGAATTATTGGAAATGAGCCAGCAATTTATTTTCCTTCGTGTCAATGATGCCAAGAAAGCCTGTTTTATATTAGAAAATCATTTTGTAGATATGGATTATAAAGTTTTAGCCGGTGAGAAGTTGGAGATTTATAATTATATTTCGCAGCGTCAAAAAATTAATAGGCTCTTAAATGAAGGTAATGTGGATATTTTAGAAATGACAGTTAAAAGTAAAAATTTAGAAGAATATTTCTTAGGACTGGTAGGAGGTAATGAAAATGTTGAATCTAATTAGAAGTGAATTCTACCGCTTAACACGTTCAAAGCTATACTATGGACTGATTATAGTTAGTACTGTTCTTGTAACAGCCGCGGCAGGGGTATTACAGTATTTCAGATTTAAAGAACCGACTTTTCCCTATGGCACAAGAATGTTTTATTATAGCAACGTACTTGGTATGCCTACATTAATTATTATTTTATGTCTGTTAGTTATTTTAATATTAACACGAAAAAGCAAGACAAAAATATGTGCGGCAGTTTCCTTCGGATATTCTCGTCAGGCTGTCTTTTGGTCAAAACTGATTACTCTATCTTTGAGTATAATTATTATGGGTACCATTATTTTATCAGTCACTATTTTAAGTGGTAATGTGATTTTTCATTTGGCAAATAATTCAACTGTAAGCCAATTTTTAATTGCCCTTAGCAATATAGTACCTATTATTGCTTCTGGCTTTATTTTAGGATATGTTTTAGCTATTAATGGGGTTTCAGAAGTTTTAAATTTACTTATTTTGTTGTTCATTTATCGTATTTTAGGTGTTTCCATCAATATTTTAGTGGGCAGAATAAGTGCTTTAAAAACCATTTCTAAATGGACACCTACTACTTTGTTTGATAATAACTTAATTCATTATATGACAAGTAGTGTTTATTTTGATATTAAGTGTTGGGTAATGGGGTTGATGATTATTTTTATAAGTTTAGTTATCGGCCAGACGATTTTCAAAAAAAAGGATTTATCCTAAGGAAAGGAGGAGAGTTATGATTTATATTGTGTGTATGCTGTTAGTTATAACTATCCTCTGCCTGATAAAATATTATTTTACTAGAATGAATATTCATGAACTAATTATACAAACTAGTAGGTTAAATAAGCTTATTTCTGAAAGTAATGAACAAATTAGGTTGGATGCTCCTGATAAAACAACAGAAAAGCTGGCGGTTGAAATTAATCATTTACTTGATTGTTATAAGTCATTACAATTGCAAAATATTAAAGAAAAGCAGCAGCACAAAAAAATTTTGGCTAACTTTTCTCACGACTTACGGACACCACTAACCTCTATCATGGGGTATGTTGACATAGTCTTACATTCCAATTTATCGGAGAAGGATAAGGAAAAATATTTAGAGATTGTACAATATAAATTGAAAACCTTAAACAATCTGGTGGATTCATTATATGACTTGTCTTTAATTGATGCCAGGGAGTATCCAGTGGAGCTGAACCCACACTCATTATATCAGCTGTTGTGTGATAGTTTATTATTGTTTCATCAAGACTTTGAAGATAAAAATATCTCATTACAGTTGGATCTTGATGAAAAAGTCCCCTTAGTGTTATTGGATGAAAAAATCACCGGTAGAGTACTGCTGAATTTGTTCCAAAATGTGATACGTTATGCTAAATCATATTGCAAAGTTGAACTGGGAGTGCGGGAGAAGTACATTAATATCAGCATAAGCAATGATTGTAAGTCCTTAAGCGGGGAAGAGGTATTACAACTTTTTAATCGTACATACAAGGCTGATAGTAATCGTTCTAAGTACTCCTCTGGGTTAGGTTTGGCCATTGCAAAAGAACTGATGGAATTACAATTAGGCACTATAAATACAAATTATAATGATAATACTTTGACATTTATGCTTTGTTTTAAACGTTAATATGCTTCAGTCACAGAAAAAAGAGTAAATCATATGAACTATAAAGTTAGTGAAGGCATTGATATTTATTACATGTATAGTTAATCTTTATGTTAAAATAATATATAAATAATTGGAGGATTGATTTTTATGAACCAGTATATAGATGTAAATATACATAAAGAGGCTAAAATCAGCAGATTTTTAATTGTATTGATGTCAATTGCCTGCGGAGTTAGTGTGGCTAATTTATATTATTCTCAACCTCTTCTGGAAGAACTTTCTAGGTTTTTTAACGTATCATCATCTATAATTGGAATTTCGGCTATGCTGATTCAAATTGGTTATGCCCTGGGACTGATTTTCCTAGTTCCATTGGGAGACATTAAAGAACGCAGGGGTTTAATTATTACAATGTTATTTTGCTCGTCAATATCATTGATTTTTCTTTCCTTTGCATCAAACATATACTGGCTGTTAATTAGTTCTCTATTAGTTGGACTGACTTCTATTATCCCCATGTTGATTGTGCCTTTAGCTGCACATCTGGCAAATCCAGCAGAAAGAGGCAAGGTGATTGGGACTGTAATGAGTGGCCTTTTAATCGGTATTCTAGTATCTCGTGTTTTTAGCGGAATTATAGGCTCAGTTTTAGGATGGCAGGTTGTTTATAGGATAGCTGCAGGAATGATGGGATTACTAATTATAATATTTAATTTATGGCTTCCCAAATCTGTTCCAGATACTTATATGAATTATGGTCAATTATTAAAATCTTTAGTTGGATTACTGAAAAATCAGCTCGTTTTAAAGGAAGCTTCATTAATTGGTGCAATGATGTTTGGAACTTTTAGCATATTTTGGGCTACTCTATCTTTTTTGCTTAAATCACCAACCTATAACCTAGGAGCTAAAACTGCTGGAGTATTTGGGTTGGTTGGAGTTTTGGGAGCTTTGGCAGCTTCAATAGTAGGACGAATTGCTGATAGGAAAAGTCCACAGTTCACTTTAACTATAGCTATAATACTTTCATCTTTGTCCTATATTTGTTTTTTGATTTTTGGATATCAGATGTGGGGACTTGTTATAGGAGTAATTTTGTTGGATTTAGGTATTCAGTCTGGTCAAATTTCAAATCAGGCGCGTATAAATGCCTTGGATGCTGCAGCTCGCAGCCGTAATAATGCCATATATATGACATTTTATTTTTGCGGCGGGGCATTAGGATCACTATTGGGTACATTTCTCTGGGGATTATTTGGATGGATTGGAGTATGTATTATCGGAATAATTTTTCAAATAATTGCAGCATCAACTCATGTTTTAAGCATGAGACGCAGATAAGAGATTTTTCCAACCCATTTTTAGAATACTTAGTTTTGATTGGAGATCCGTAATTGGAAAAGAAATATAAGAGATTTAAAAAATCCCAGGGAGATGTGTTCAATATGTCTGTTGATGAAATAAGAAAAATACACTATACACAAAAGGCTAGAGAAGAAGGTAGGGCGGAAGGCAGAGAAGAAGGCAGAAAAGAAGAGAAGATAAAAATAGCGAAAAGTTTGCTTGATATATTAGACATAAAAATAATTACTGGAAAAACAGGATTGACGGTGGAAGAAATAGAGAAATTTAAATATTAGTCATTTTTAGACTGCTGGGTATGGATGAAATTAAGAGTTTAGTAAGTACTTTATAAAAAGAGGAATATTTTCAGTTGGGAAAGTAAAGCAAAGTGGAAAATAGAGTAGATAGTCTGCTCTATTTTTCTTTTTTTGAAGAGTATGCATCGAATTCGCTAAAAATATATTAGATGATATTAATTTTTACAATTTTAAAAGCATAAAATTGTATTTTAGTATAAATAGTTGATGAAATTGTAATTATTAGACGAAATAAATGAAAATTATGGTACAATGTATATAAAATTATGGATAGAAACTTTAAAAATAATACTTTTAATTATAATTTATTTTCAGAATATTAAGTAAAGAGGTTAAATTATGTATAAAACATTGCGATTCGAAATTGTATCAGGTGTAAATAAAGGCTATTTTCATAATAATAAGTATAGATATGTGGTAGACATTATAGCAAATTTATGGCAGAAAATTGCTAAAAAAGAATTTGAAGTAAGTGGAATATACGTATCTGCAGTGATTAAAAGTAGCAAAACGGTTTATCATGAAGACTGGGGATGTCCTAAAGATGGAGAAGAAACTGTAGTAATTACAGGAATTGCTAATAAAGAGTTTATAGACGATATAGAAAAGTGGAAAAATACTGTCATAAAATTGGCAAAGTATATAAAAGAAGAACTTAAGCAATCAACTTTAACTTGTGAATTTTTAGAGACTGAATTGCATTATTTTAAATAATAATATAAGAGCTGGACTGATATTGAGGATGTGTTGTAATGGATAATAAAAATGAGATAATAAGTTCTCATATTTTTGTATTTCCTTTTAGATGGGATTATATTTCAAATGGCGAATCCGTATATGGATCTATAGATAAAAGATTAAATGTAGATAAAGTAGGAAGAATATTAATGGAAAGTAATTGTTGGGAGGAAGATAAGCCTAATATAGAAAATGAGGAGGTTGAATATAATAAGTATATTTATTTTTATGATAATGTTAGAGATGCCATATATGGCAAAGGTAAATATAGGAATATAAAAAAAGAATTATATCATAACTTTAATAAAAGGAGTTTTCTACTTAGAGAGATAATAAGAAAAGATATAAGAAACAGAGTAGTTCAATGTTTTAAATATAATAAATTAAATGATAAATCAACTTATAATATAAAAATTTCAAAAAAAGAAAAAATATATTCACTAAATATTAAATCTATAAAACTTAAAATTTATGATACAGGTGTTGCTGCATTATCATTTTTTCTGGAAAATTATGATCAAGATTCTACTCCAGAAGATATTTTAAATATAAATGATTATGGTAGAAGAATATTTCCTCAATTTTTACCACTTGAAAGTGTTCAAAATAGTTTTCTAGCCAAGAATATTACTCTTAATCTATCAAACAACAAGTATAGTGAGGAATTTAATTATGATGCAAAAGTATGCCCAAATAGAATATCAAATACCATAATGAAGTTATTGGGAGATAAATTTACTTATGATGAAGAGAATTTAAAAAAAGGACAAGTATTTATTTCTCCTATAATGGATGATAGGATGTTTCTATTGTCTATTTATAGAAATAATAATAAAAGTAAGGGTTTGATTAATCCAATGGGCAATAGTTTTAAAAAGAGTTATGAATTTTGGTACAAATATATATTCGTAGATAATGAAAGTTTAACCTGCCAAGATGATGAAATGTTTAAGGAATTGATAAAAAAATCCACTTATTTAAGATGGAGAAATTATGGAACATTTTATGGTATTAGTAGGTACTCATTTGTTGTACTTAAAAACAAAAATAAATCTAAAGAAGATGTTTTGATGAACCATTTTTATACTATGTATTATGAAATGGCTTTACTAGTATTGATTCAAAGAGCCTCAATATTGAGATTGTCAGATGAGGCATCAAAAATAGCAATATTTGATGAGGATGAGGCATTAGAAAATGTTAAGAAGCTTCAAAGATATTATACTGAATTTATTAATGATTTGTACTTTAGGGAGGTCACAGCACAAGAGCAGGGTATAGAAATTTATAATAAATTAGTTCAAATGATGGAAATTGAAAGGGATGTAAAACGACTGGGAGAAGAGATAGATGGAATACAAAAGTATACATCTATGATTTCAAGTGAAAGAATAAGTACATTATTGAGAATAATAACATATTTGGGACTTGGATTTACAGTGTGTTCATTTTTAATTAAGGTGTTTGGAAATGATGTTATTTCATTTGGAGAATGGAATATAAATGATAAGTTTTCTTCTTGGCTTTTGGAAAGGGTCATGATTAGCGTTGCAGGTATAGCGATTATTATAGCACTATTCAAGAAGGTAATAAATAGCTATTATTTTAAAATTACTAAAAGAATATTTTGGATTGCTTTTATTATAACATTTATTATACTTATGTTTGCTAAGAATTGGGTTTGAATTATTAAAAAATAATTTTATAGGCAGGTGATAATTATGTCAAAGTTAAGAATAACTTTAAGGCAGCATACTCCTTTAATTCATTTTCAACCAGAACAGCAGGGAGCAATATTGAGAGCAACTGAGTTTAAGCCTAAATTGGATAGGTTTTTAATAAACTATGCTTTTGGAAATAATGAAAAACCGAAAGAAAATTTTGAAAGATACAAAAAATATTTAGTTGGTTATAAGAAAAATGTTAGAGATAAATATGAAGATTTTCAAGATAAAAAAGCATTTAATTATAAATTAAGAATTTGTAATGTAGTGAAATTAAAATCTTCATGTGAAATTCAAAAAGATTTTCCTCTTTACTTTGGAAATATGGGAAAAAATAATTTCAATAGAAGTAAATTTGTATTTTGTGATACTTTAGATGTAGAGCTTATTTCATTTCACAATGAAATCATAGATAAAATAATAAAATGGTTGCCTGGATTTTTGATGAAAACAAATTTTGGACAAAGGCAATCAAAAGGGTTTGGGTCTTTTTACATTAATGACTTGAATGAATATTTTTATAATGGAAGTAAAAAGAAGTATGAAAAGGATGAAGTGGAAAAATGTAAAAAGTTGAAACATAGGTTTGAAGTTAAAGCTACTTATGATGATAAAATTATTAAAAGTAAAGATGAGAAATATAAGGAACAGTATGCATTATTTGAACAAATTAATGAATTTTATATGTCATTGAGATCAAAGTTGAAAAAACAAGACCCATATATAAAAGGATATGCCTTAGAGAACAAAATGACATGGGACAAAGATAAAATAAAATCTGAGTATGCTAACAAAAAAATAGAATTAAATTATCCAGCATATTTAATAAAAGATTTACTTGGTCTATCAGTAATGGAAAAATGGCATAAGCAAGGATTTACAATAACCAAAACACATATTAATGGGGAAATTGAAAGATTTCAGTCCCCAATATTTTTTAAGCCTATAAGAAAGTCTCAAAATAAATTTATTGTTTATTTTGAAGGCAGGGATATACCAAAACAGTTCTTAGATCAAGCATTTAATATAAAAAAAGATGGAAGTGGAGATTTGCAACTTAAAACACCTAAAAATTTTAATATTGATGATTTTATGAAATATGTTATTAAAAATAATAAGGATAAAAGTTTAAAGATAGAATTATCTTAAAAAAGAAGGTGAGTTAATTGAATAATACTGATTTTAATAATACTTATATAGGACTTACAATAGGACCAATATTTAAGACTATTAATTATGCAAAAGAAACTGGTGAGCTATGGGGAAGCAGTTACATGTTTTCATATATAATAAAAAATATAATAAGTAAGTTGATTGTAGATACTTCAATCAAAGATAGATTTATTGTTCCATATGTAAATGAAGAAGAAATATTTAAGGATAAAACTGAAGTAGGGTTATTTCATGACAGATTTATATTTAAGTCGAATAAAGGTGATTTTAAAAAGGTAAGCTTGGCAGTAGGAGAGGTAAAAAATTGTTTTAAGGAAAATGTTTTTAAAGAATTAGAGAAGATACGTAAAGAAGAAATATCTAAAGACATTGTGTATAAATACATAGATGATTATTTGAAAATATATTTTTTAGAAGTAGAAGTAAACCCAAATGACGAAAATGAAGATAATAAAAACATAATACTTAAAGTATCAAAATATCTTGATGCATTAGAACTTAGAGAAAATTTTGTTGATAAAGAGGAAAAACCGTACTTATTTGAAATATTAAAGAATAAGTCTGTAAAAAGTAGCTTTTTATCAGAAGATGCATATGGCCAAGAAGGAAAAAAAGAAGGGTATCCATCTTTGATCAATATAGCGCTAGCTAGTTTAAAAGATAAAAAGTTACCTATGGAAGATAGTAAGATTATCGATTATATTAATGAAAATTATAAAGAATATAACTTTAAAAAAGTTCATGAATATGTAGCATTAGTACAAGCAGATGGAGACTCTATTCGAGAAGTTATAAAAGAATTAGAAATAGATAAGAGTAAGAGTGATGAATTTGAAAGTTATAAAAGATTTTCTAAAAATTTATTGAAGTATGCACAATACGCCAATAGTAAAATAAAAGAATATGGAGGCTTCTCAATATTTGCAGGTGGAGATGATTTGCTTTTTATAGCACCTGTTATTAATAAAGATAAGAATATTTTCAGTCTCATAAATGATTTGTCCGATCATTTCAATATTAACATTAAGGAAAATGAAAAAAGTCCTACAGCATCATTTGGTGTAGCAATTATCCATCATAAATTCCCATTATATTATGCAATTGAAGAAGCACGAAGTTTACTTTCAGAAGCAAAGAAATTTGAGACAATAAATGAGAAAAAGAATGCTATAGCATTTAAGATTATAAAAAGTAGTGGAGAAAGCTTTAAAACTGTTATTGGAAAGAACAGTTTTGTATATAAAGAAAAATTTAATTTATTAATTAGTAAAACTTTTCAAGCTGATAAAGACGAAAAATTAAATAATTACTTAAAAAGCATTCATATAAAACTTTGGAATGATAAAGCTATAATAAACAAAATAGGTGTTAATAAGGATATGCTTAAAAATTACTTCCAAAATAATTTCAATGATGAAATTCACAAAAATTCTAAAGTAAAAGAATATATAAATATAATAATAGAATTTATACACACAGTATACTCTAGTGATGAAAAAGTTAAAAATGATGATGAGAGTTATTATATTAATTTGATATATTCATGCCTTAAATTTGTAAGATTTATGGATGAAAAATCAGAATTTATAAAAGAAAAAGGTGATAAAGAATGAGTAGATATTTAGTTACGTTAAAACCAGTAGAAGCTTTTTTCTTTGGGGGCGAAAGGACTTTTGAATTTTATGATGAGAACGATAAAAAGGAGCTTCAAAACAATATAATAAAGTCAAGCATGTTTCCTCAGCAGACATCGATACTTGGCATGCTTAGAAAAGAAATATTAAATATAAAAAAATTAATTAAAGAAGATTGGGATTATAAAGATTCAGATAAAGAAAGAATAAAAAAATATATAGGCTCAGAAAGTTTTAATATAGATGAAAAAGAACAGGACTTTGGAATAATAAAAAAAATATCACCAGTGTTTTTAGCACAAATTCATAATGGCAAATATAATTTTATGATGAGGATTCCTAAAGATCATAATAAATCTTTAGAAAAAATATGTGAATATACACCTCTTGAATTTAGCAAGGGTAATAAATGCCGATGTAATTTTGAAAATGAAGTATATATACCAAATAATTATAATGGTAAGATAGGAATATCTAATGATTTTGTAAATGTAGAAAACGGAGAAATAATAAAGAGTGAAGATATTTTTAAAGTTGATGATTATATTGGAATAAGATTAAATGATAAGAAAATTACGAAAAAAAATTCTCTTTTTAGATTGGTTAAATATAGACTAAACTGTGATTGTAAGAATGATATTAGATTTGTATTTACAGTTGATATCGATGAAAGTTTATTTGACAAAAATGAAAAAATAGATGGGTATAAAAATATGGTTTCTTTAGGTGGTGAAGGGTCATACTTTTATATTAACTTTAAAAGAGTAGATTATGATATTACAGAAAAAATTAAATTCTTAAAATATAATTGTAACAATGAATTTTATAAGAAAATAGTGTTATTATCAGATACTTATATTAATAAAGAAATATATGAGGAATATTGTGATTATTCTATAGCGGAGAGTATTGATTTTAGGAATATAGGAAGAAATAGCTATAAAAAAATAGAGGGAAGCTATTATAAAAGTTTTAAAAAGACTGACTGTAAATATTCATTTTTAGAGAAAGGCTCAGTTTTATTTGTAAAAAGCTACAAATGTGAAAAAATTACGGAAAGTATAGATAATAAAAATTTAAGAAAAATAGGATATAACTGTTTGTATATGGAGGGGGACAAAGATGAGTAATTTTGAAGTTTATATAATTAAATGTTTAACTAATATGCATGTGGGAAGTGGTAATGCGTCATATAGTATTATAGACAATCAAGTTCAACGAGATGTAATTACAAATTTTCCAACAATAAACTCTTCAAGTTTAAAGGGAAGTTTAAGAGAATATCTAAAAAATAAAATTGGTAATGAAATAGTAAAATATATATTTGGTGATGACAAAGAACATGGTATAGGTAAATATAAAATTTTCCCTGGAATGTTATTATCTATACCTGTGAGAAGCGATCAAAAACCTTTTTTTAGAGCTACATGTCAAAGGATAATAAGAGATTTTAAGAATCTTATTGATAGCTTTCATTATAAGAAATTAGAATTAAAATTAGAATTGGAAAAACTTATCGAGCAGTTAAATGAAGAAAAGTCTATTTCAAATTGTATAGAAGGAGAAGTAAATATAGAAAATTATAAATGCAACATAACAAAAGTTGATGATTCTATTATTACTAGCAAAATAAATAGTATGTTTGGACAAGACTTAATAATATTAGATGATGCTACGTTTTTGAAAATAGTTTCAGAGCTTCCAATTATAGCAAGAAATAAACTTGAAAATGGGGAAAGTCAAAATTTATGGTATGAAGAAGTAGTTCCAAGAGAAAGTAGATTTTATTTTGGTGTTATTAATGGAGAAGACAATCAATTAGATTTTAAAAAAATAACAGAAGAACCGGTACAAATAGGGGGAAATGCCACTATTGGGTATGGGTACTGTAATATTGAAAAAGTGGTAGGTGATTAATAGTGAATAAAAGAGAAATAGATAAACTTATTCCTATTTCCATTGATGAAATAGACAAATTAAAGAGTGATGCAGAATCAGAAGAAAGTTTTTTTGAAGTGGAAGAAGTTAATCATAAGAAGATTTATAAGATAAATAGAGAATTTAATGGATATATATCAAGTTTTGGATCAAGCATAGTGCAAAGTGGATTGATATCAACAGTTGCATTTTTTTGTATAAGAAATTCTAATTCAAATAGGGATAGAAAAAAAATATCAGAATTAATTTTAAAAATTATATTAAAAAATAAAAAAGAACAAGAGGGTAAATATGAAAGCTTGCTGAAGTATGTGTTAGAGGCAGATAAGGATGGAAAATTAAATTTAGTTAAGGAAGAAATTATAAATGCTGCTACAGCTCTTAAATTATCAATGAGAGTATTTGAATTTACTGGAAATGATGAAAGCAAGGTGAGTAGTTAATGTCTAGTTCTAATTTAGGATACCTATATTATAAGAAATACTATGATGAAATAATTAAAGATGACAAATATTATGACCATATTATAAATAAGAGTAAGAATGAAAAGATTGAGAAAGATATAAAAGAGCATTTTAATGAAAAAAATAAAAGTATAATTGACAATAGCAACTTTGATAAAGTGAAGAAAATTAAAAGTGTGTATAATTGCAAGGTTAAGGAAGATGATCAAGAAATTTTTTTAAAAACAACATATCCAGGACTTTTAATTGGAAGTGGGTATAGTCATATTATTAGCGAAAAAGGAGAGTTTAAATTAGGACTTGAATTTGATTATACTACAGGTCTTCCTGTAATAAATGGGTCATCAGTGAAAGGACTACTTAGAAGTACTTTTTATAATGCTCAAGATGAGGAAGTGCTGCAGGAGTCGAAAAAAGAGTATATAAATGGTATTATTAAAAACTTAGGCTTTAGTGAGAGTTTTAGTTTTAAGGATCTGACGGAGGCAATATTTGATGGTAAAGTAGATGGAAAAAATATACCTATCTGTGAAAGAGATATATTTTATGATGCCATGATAGATGTGGAAGGGACAGAAAAAACAATTGGAGATAGTAAAAATATACTGGGAGAAGATTTTATAACACCACACAAAGATGTATTTAAAAATCCAATACCACTAAAATTTTTAAAGATTATGCCAAATGTAGTTTGGTGTTTTAGATTTAATTTGAAAGATAAAATTTTACCATCCAATATTAAGAGGAATATATTTAAACAAATTATTTTAGACTTCGGAATTGGGGCTAAAACAAATGTAGGATATGGCCAATTTGAAGTTGATAAAAACTATGAAAAAAAGTTAAAAGAGAATGAATTAAAAAGAAAAAAAGAATTGGAAAAAATAAAGAACCTTAAGGCAGAAGAAGAATTTAATAAAGCCACATTAGGAATGAGTGAGTTCGAAAAAGAATTATATAAAATAGAACAAAGTAAAGATGAATATGAAAAAAATGATAAAATAATGAATATTTATAATGAAAGGCTTGATGCTTTAGATACTGCAGAAAAAGTATTATTTGCGAGATTTTTTAAAGAGTATTTGTTGAGTAAAAATAAATGGAAATATAAAATATCTAAGAAAGGTAAAATTGATAAAACTTCAGAAAGAGTTGGAAAAATTTGTAATATACTGAAAATACCACTACCCACCAAATAACAGACCTTAAAATATTTATTCAAGATTAATGATGGAATAATTAAAATTACCTCTTAGTAGAAATTTCTTTTCAGAGAGTTTTTTATATTCATTGCCTTTTAAACTTTTAAATTTACAAATCAAAATAAGGAGAATCAAATTGAGTGATAAAATAAAAGACAAAGTAAGAAAAAAAATCTTTGAACTGGCAGATGAAAGATACAAAGAATTCCATAATAAATTATCTCCAACTGATTCCAATATAATTGGAGTTAGGATGCCTCTTTTAAGAAAACTTGCAAAGGAAATAGCCAAGGGAGATTGGAGAGAATATCTAAAAACAGCTGAAAATGAATACTATGAGGAAATAATGCTTCAGGGAATAGTGATAGGGTGTGTAAAAGTTGATGTGGAAGAAAGGCTTCAGCTTATTAGTGAGTTTATTCCCCAAATTGATGGATGGGGTATTTGCGACAGCTTTTGCAATGGACTTAAATTTATAAAATCGAATAAAGAAAGAATGTGGAATTTTATACAGCCTTATTTAAAGTCAGATCAGGAATTTTATGTTCGCTTTGCAGTGGTGGTTTTACTGGATTTCTATATAGATGAAGCTTATATAACTAGGGTGCTTTATGCCTTGGATAAAATAAAACACTCTGGTTATTATGTGAAAATGGCGGTTGCCTGGTCAGTATCAGTTTGCTATATAAAATTTCCTGAAATTACAATGGTATATTTAAAAAACAATTCTTTAGACGATTTTACATATAATAAGTCGCTTCAAAAAATAACAGAATCTTTTAGAGTTGATAATGAGATAAAATTGGTTATTAAAAGAATGAAACGAAAATAAAAAATTTTGTAGTAGTAAAAATTATTTTTTAGGGTGAGGAAAATGAAATTAAAGGTTTTAGTGAATAACAATACATATATAGATGAACTGGACAGTCAAAAGTTTATATGCTTAACAAGCCTGTCCAGTTAATTGTCACTATATAGAAAGAACAAATTTATAATAAAAAAGATGGCAGTATGTTGCAGCTGTCATCTTTTTTATTACTTTCATTTTTGAATAAGCTAGGAGGGTTAGCTGATTGCGGCTTTTGGATCAAGTAAATACTGCACTTAGTCCTCATATTTTTTAAGTGTTTAAACACTGGATAATGTGATAAAATGTAAGAAAGGTTCCATTTTCAAAATATAAAGGAAGTGATAAGATTACTATGGATAGTGGTAAAGTAAATATATTGAATAAACTGAAATCAAAAGAGGCAGTAGATATATTCAAACAAAATAAAATAAACACAGCTATAGTATTTGGCAGTATTTTAACAGGGGACTTTCAGGAATACTCTGATGTAGATATTGCAATTTTAAGTAAAAATAAAATTACCACGGATGTAATAATGATTATGGAAGAATCCTTTGAAAAGCTTTTAAATAGAGAGGTAGATATAGTTGATTTAAAATCAAAAGATACTCAACTAAATATGAAAGTTAATATATATGATAACGGAAAAATTATATATGATGATGATCATTGTAATTTATATAATTTAGATTATATGGAAGTGGAAAGGGTATATAAGGAAAATGAAACCTTTAGATTTTTCAGAGAAAGGGATTTGATTTTTGATGAATAAACTTAGATTGTATGATTTGATAAAAAACATAGAGGAAACCATAAGCCTTTTAAATAAAGCATTATTTAAATTAGGGGAGATTGAAGATGAAGATTTAAGTAGTTTGATAAAATCATCCATAAAACAAACTTTTTTAGAGTATTTTATATTGATTGAGAGTTTTACATCTATGTGTTTAAAAGAGCTGAAATTGTATAAGATTAGTGATGATATGGAAAAATCTTTAATAAAATTATACGAAAATAGAATTATAGATAAAAAACTACTGGATTTTTTAAATGTATATAGAAGATATAGGAATAGAATAGCTCATGTTTATAAGCAGCCTGACATAGATGAAATTATAAGTTTTTTAGAAGAAAATAAAAATAAAATGAAAAAGGTAGTAGATATAATGAAGAAAATTTATAGAAAATTATAATACTTACTATAGAAGAAATTTCACGTAGATTTGCAATTTGCAGATTAAATTATGATGTGAATTTTATATCCAATATAGAACTTTGTTTAGAATGGGAGTGAATTATTTGAATATAGATAAAAATGATATAAATAAAATATCCGTTATTGAAAGATGTATAAACAGGATAAATGAAGAATATGATAATAATCCTAAAAATTCAAAAAATTATACTAAGCAGGATTCTATAATTTTGAATATTCAAAGGGCGTGTGAAGCTTCTATAGATTTGGCTATGAATATAGTATCTGAAAAAAAACTAGGTATACCTCAGAATAGCAGGGATGTATTTGAGTTTTTATTTTATAACAATATTATAAATGAAGAACTTGCCGGTAATTTAAAATCTATGGTTGGATTTAGAAATATAGCTGCTCATGATTATCAGACAGTAAATTTAGATATAGTAAAGGAAGTAATTGAAAAACATATATATGATTTAAAAAAATTTGCAGATCAAATGCTTCTATTTTTTTGAGTTTGTTTTCATCAAATGACTTAGTTAAAATTTGTATTCCAACTATATTTCCAATCAAAATTTAATTTTTCACGTTAATTGATTATGATTAAGAAACATTTAATAATTTAAAGTAAATATTAAAATATACGAAAACTAATATAGATTGTAAATATTAGAGGAGGGATAGTATGGATATAGCGGCGCTTTCTGTGGCAATGAGTGATTATAGTGTTAAACAATCTGCAGGCATAGCTATTACTAAAATGGCTATGAATGCATCGGAGCAAAATGCTGTAAATATGACAGATATGATAAATAGCATTTCAGTTGATCCTAATTTAGGAAGTAAACTGGATGTAAAGGCATAATGTTTATGGACAAAAGTGAAAAATTGAAACTGATGTTGCATGAGGAACTGCAGTGGATTCAATACAGACAAAAAATGCTGAATGTCATAGAGAAAAAGCTTATAAAGATGAAGGAATTTGTAGTACAAGCTCAGCAGAATAATATTAGTAAGAAAGAGATTCAAGAGTTAAACTATAGTATCAATAATTTGGCCCAACAAGTAAGGGCATTGGATGAAGAGAGCAGAATAACAAAGTATGAAAAGATACTTTAACTAAGGAAGTGATATATATGATAAATTCAATTTTATCTGGTAATAGTCAGGGAGTAGTTCAAAATAAAAATAATAAATCTGATGAACAGATAAAATTGCTTAGACATCAACAGGCGGTAATTCAGAAGCAGATAGATAATATAAAAAATGGAGATGCAGATCCCAAAACCAAGCAAGAGCTTATAGCACCTTTAGAAGAGCAGATACAGAGTATTGATGCACAAATACAGCAGAAACAAATGGAACAAGGCAGTGATAAAGATAATGGTTCAAGAGCAAAGGTAAAAAAAGAATCTTCCTTTACCGGTACAACAGAAGAAAGTGAAAAGCTTTCAAGAGATGTTCTATTTTTTAATATGTCAAGCACATATGAACAAATTAGAGGTGTTAATTCCATAAGAAAAGATTTAATAGGAAAATCCAAGGTATTGAGTTCAGAAGCTTCCCTTGATGCTAAAAGGGGTAATACCAAGTCTGCTGGAAGAAAAAGTGCTGAAGCTGCTTCACTTAGAGGAAAGTCCTATGCACTGGAATCTAAAATTGGCAAATTAAACAGTGATATAAATGACAATGTAAAGGATATAACAGATAAAACCAAAGAAAAAGGCTCACATAAGGTTAATGAAGATAGTAAAAAAGATTTAGAGGACATTTCAAAAAAAGATAAATATGGTAATTCTGCTTCAGATGAGAAGTCTTCAATAGATATACTGGCATGATGAAATATGAAATCGTTAAATTATAAGGAAAAAGTGCTTTTTAGGTACTTCTTCCTTATGGTAAAATTTAAATTTTGGAATTGCTAAGAAGAGCTTCTTCGTTGAATATTTCATGTTTGCTTATATCCTTGTAGGCTCCTGTGTTTACTACACTTTCAGGATTTTGTTCTAATGATTCCTTTTTGGATATGGATTCATCCAGTCTATTTTTTGCCTCTATAAGCTGATCTTTAATAGGAGACATTATTTCAAGATACATCAACATTAATTTCATTTTTTTCTGTTTTTGAACTTCTGCAAGTTTTTTTTCATAGCTTTCATATTGTTTTTTCAATAACTCATAGTAGGCTCTATCCTTATTGATTTGATTTTGATATTTATCTGATTGGTAGCTAAATGCGAAACTTTTGTGATATGCAGAGATGTTTTTTAACATGGTATTAAAAATTTTCTTTCCTGCAAAATCAGATATTTTACCTGATTTCGCTAAATCTTCCGTCATGTTGTATGCTTTGTTTATGGCATTTGCTGCATTTTCTGTAGACCAGTTGCCAGGTACTGGGTTATATGTGCCATCTGAGAAGTATTCTGTAATATGATCCTTGAATTTAGGTAATTCTTTTAGAAAATTATGAATTTCTTTTATATCATTATAACTGATATTTTCAATATTTGAAGGTGAGTTATCACTGGAAAGGTTTATTTCAATATTATATTCCAGATTATTTAATGTGTCTGAATCTCCTTTTTGAAAAGCTTGTCTTACCACAGAAATGGCTTTGTCAGCCAGAGAAAGAAGGTTGTTTTTAAAGGATTCTGCATCAAATTTATTATCATTTGTAGTATTTCCATAGTTCCACTTAGTGGAAGCATAGTCAAAAAAGTATTTAAAATCCCTAGATACATTTTGGGCTGCAGTATTAATAGCATCATTGTAGGCTTTGTCTAAGACAGCTATTTTTTTCTCTGCTTCTTCTGGAGAAAATTGTTCTGTAATTTCTTTTCTTATCTTTGAATAATTTAAAGCATATTTTCCAATAAAGTCGGCATCTATTGCATTTTCAGATATGAATGTATCTCCACTGCCCTGTATACTTTCTGGAGCTTCTGTAGAGGACTTATTTTCTATATTATCTTCCACTCCTTTTAGTTTTTGCATATATTCATATTGTAATTTTGAGTCTTCGGATATATAGCTTATGTCATGTAGTAAATTGTTATTTAATTTTTCAGATAAATCTTTAAAAGGCGTTAATGAGAGTTTTTTATTTTCGGTGTGGATATTTTTAATTATGTTAGAAAAATTTATAGTAGTATTCTTAAATATAATCAAAGCTTATACCTCCTTTGTTTATGATATCGTTATTAAGGAAAGTAACTTGAATTATCTATTAATAATAAAATTTAAGAAATTATGCAAAACATGATATAATATTTAATATAATTTAAATAAGGAGTTTGTATATGGAAGCATATGGTAGAAATTTTTAATAAAAAGATACATCCCAAAAATATTGATGAAGATAATAAGAGGTATACATTTCCATATATAACTCAGGTATTTGAGTTAAATAGAGAAATAGAAAAGGAAATCAATAATATAATAGGAGAAGAGCAAATATCTAAATCCAATATAGATATGCTTTTAAATGAGTCCGGTTATACAGAACGTCAGGTAAAAAAAGTAGAGGAACATCTTAGGGATTTGGAAAAAAATAGTAAAAACACCAATTGAAAGTTCTATTAAAGAAAAGGTATGACAGAAATTATAGAGCAGCTCATGTGCAAATCTAAAGAGGGTATGGATAAAATTTTAAGTACAGCTTCGGGAATTAAAAGATCTGATGTACTTATGGATGATATTGTATTGTCTCAGGGAGAATTTTTAAAACATTTTGACAAGGTAAAAAATTCTCAGAAAAATAATTTAAGTGATGTGGAAGAGATAAACCATGAACTTATGAATATAATTAAAAAATCTAATGAGGATAAAGGTCAATTTGAAGGGCTAATTATGGGGTCGCAGAAGAAAGCGGATTATATTTTAAATATTTTGCATCATCTTAATCAGGTTAATATTTTGTGGAAAAGGTATCTCTCAAAGGATTGATAAAATAAAAACTGGATAGGAATCCTTTAAAGGGGCATTCTATCCAGCTTTTAACATAAATATAAATTTTAGTTTATTATAGTTTTATCCAATGTCTTTAATGGATTTTAATTGTTCAGGTGTAAATATATTGTGTTTGTCTATTACAGCTATTAACAAGAAGATACAAAGACATACCAGCCATTCCATGAATATTACATGAGGAAATATCCTGAATGAAGGCACCACCTGCCATACAAATAAAACTATTATACTTGCTAAAGTAGTATAAAAAGCAGAACCCTTTCTACATAACTTAGGGCAGAATATGGTAAATAAAAATACTATTGTAAAGGCAGTACATAGACTTAAACCTATGGAGATAGTCTTTAGTATACCTGATATGGATAGAGCCAGTATAAAAGTAAATACTCCAAGCACAATAACTGATACTTTATTTATTATAAGATATTTTTTGTCATCTACTTTTGGATTTATGGATTTTTTATATATATCCTGTGAAAATAATGTAGATGCTCCCAGTAACAAATTACAAGCAGTAGATACATCTGCAGCCCAAAGTGCCGCAAGAGTTATGCCTGCTGCTACAGGATTTAATGATAATATCATCTTAGGCAGTGCTAAAGTTGCACTTACATCAGGAAAAGCTACCTTGGCTGACATACCTATAAGTGCACATAAAAATCCTATGGGAATCATACACAATCCCCCTATTATGAATCCTTTTTTTGCAGTTTGGGAGTCCTTGGCGGCAAAGGCCAATTGCACAGGGCCTTGCATAGACATGACTTGAGTTATCATAATTAAAAACCAGCTTAAAATTATCCATATACCAGTACCCTGGGTAAAACTGAAATAAGGTACATTTTGTGGTAAATTTAATCTTATGTTTTCAAGTCCTCCGGTGGATGCCACGGCTAATAGGGTACAGAGTATAATTCCTGCATATTTTAAGGGCACGTTAAATAGATTGCATAATCCTGCAGACCACATTCCGCCCATAAAAGTTATGCCTATAAATACACAGGCACTGACTACCATACCAGATTTTAATGTAAATACTCCAGGTAAAAGTGAAGATAAAATAGAACCTCCAGCAATATATTGAAGTGACACAACTACTATAAGAATAATCATTTGACATATAACACAAATAAATCTTCCTTTTTCATCGTAAAACTTTCCAAAAAGTTCTGGTACTGTGGATACATTAAAGTTTCTGTATTTTTCAGCAGTGACAAGTCCCATAACTATGGCTGCAACTCCCCAGGCTACAGTGTACCACCCTGCAGCAAGACCTATACCGTAGGCTTGCTCTGCAACACCTATGGTAGAAGCACCCCCAATTGCAAGACCTATAAGTGAACATGCTACAAGAGGAGTTGAAAGACCTCTGCCTGCTAAGGTATAACTTTCTCCCCCCTTGGATACTCTTCGCTTGGCAAAGGAGCTTATTACAAAGAGCATTGCAATATAAAGTATAATAATTATTAATGATGCATTCATTTTTAACCCCCTATTTAGTTTACAGTTTAGAGCTGATAATTTTAGATTACTTATAGAAAAATCCATATTTAAATTTAAGTATCTATTTAGATGTAATTATATTTTTATCTTCCCCCCTTTAAAGCATTAAAGCAAATGCTGGAATTTATAGGATTTCTGATTTGAAACTTGATTTATGTGTAAATTTAGTTCAAATTCAGGAATCCTTTATCTTTTAAAATTACCTCCATATTATGTATAGATATAATAATTTTTATAAATTATACGAATATAAATATAGATGAAAATTATGTATTATACTGTGATATAGTTTACATTATAGTTGAAAATTCTTATAAATACAAGCATAAATGCCATTAAAACTTTATATAGAGTTAAGAATTTTGTGCGTATATAATATATAATATATAGTATAATAAAGATTTAAATTTTATTTATAAGGGAGGCATTATAATGATAAAAATATTGGATAATGGAGAAGTAGATTTAGATTTTTTGGAAGTAGAGGATGTTATAGATATAAATATATTGCAAAAATTTCAGGATAATTTTGCTGAAGGCATGAATATTGCTAGTGTAACAGTGGATAAGCATGGAAAACCTGTGACAAAACCTAGTTCCTATACTAATTTTTGTTTAAATCTCACCCAGTCAACTTCTGTGGGGGAGGCACGCTGTGCAGAGTCTCATAAAAGGGGAGGAGAAGAGGCTACAAGACTTGGAAAGCCTTATGTTTACACCTGTCATGCAGGACTCATTGATTTTGCTGCACCTATAATGGTAAAAGGAAAAACCATAGGGACTATACTTGGTGGACAGGTTATGTATTCACACCTTGGAGAATCGCGTTTTAGAGATACTGCTGCTGAAATAGGTGTGGATCCGGATAAATATGTGGAAGCTTCAAACAATGTTTATAAGGTAGATGAGAAGAATGTAAAGGCGGCATCTGAAGTTCTCTATGTAGTTGCTAATGCACTTTGTAAAATAGGTTATGAATCTATCCTGGTGGGAACAGTTGCATCAAACCTTTCTGAAAACTTTGAACAGATATCAGCTACTATGGAAGAATTAGCGGCATCTTCTGTAGATGTAAGCAGCAATCAGAAGATTTTAAATGAAGAGATTACCAGAGTGAAAAGCATTTCTCTTGAAATAAACAGTGTATTGAATGCCATAAAAAACATAGCAGAACAGACAAAAATGCTCGGGTTAAATGCCGCTATAGAAGCAGCCAGAGCTGGAGAATTAGGAAGAGGCTTCGGAGTTGTAGCCAGCGAAATAAGAAAGTTATCTGAGGACTCGAAAAAAACGGCTTCTACTATAGTAGATCTCACTAAAAAGATACAGCAGTCGGTAGATAATACCATTGAAACCTCCAATTCCACTCTTGAAACTACAGAACAGCAAACGGCAGCAATACAGGAAATTACATCTAATGTTCAACAAGTTTCAGAAATGTCAGATACCTTAAGTGAGATGGCAAATTCAAAAATATAACGCAACGATCACCGCTTACTTATTTTTCAATATATGGAATAAAAGTTTATAATTCATATTATTTTGAAAAAATTTTAATCGGTAAAAGAGAATTTAATGTAACTAAAATTATTAGATGTAATTATATTATGTAATATTTTTATGCTTTTTATTATTATTTTTATGCTTTTTATTATTATTTTTATGCTTTTTATTATTTATATAATTTACAATAACACATAGCTAATCTTGAAAAAATTCTTAAATAGCTGGTAAAGTCATTAAGAAAAATTTTTGTAATTATCTGTTAGTGAAAATTATATAGATAAAAAATTTATGCTGAGAACCGTTTTGGTTCTCTTGTATTATTTCTATAATAAATAGCAACATACACAAAATTCTGGAGCAGAGATTTAATTTGAATAGAGAAACTAAAAAAACATCAAAGCAGGATGAAAATTCGAATATTTTTTTATTATTGATACATACTATTTTTAGAATTATATAAGCAGGAGGTGAATTATGGAGAAGGAACGTAAAGGATTATCTGTTTTACAGCTTACAATGATGGCTCTTGGAACCGTAATAGGAGGTTCTTTTTTTCTTGGATCTTCTGTGGCCATTCATGCTCTGGGTCCTTTTATAATTATTTCCTACATATTGGGAGGAATTTTAGTATATTTTATTCTTTCTGCACTTTCAGAAATGACAGTTAGAGATCCCTCTCCAGGCTCTTTTTTTACTTTTGCAAGAAAAGCCTTTGGCTCAGGAGCTGGATTTATTGTGGGGTGGGTGTATTGGACCGGGATGGTTCTTGCCATGTCCAGTGAAGCTGCTGCTGTATCTATTTTGGTGCGCAGATGGTTTCCTGGAATATCCATATCCTTTCTTGGCAGTATAATTATACTTGTAATTACACTGCTTAATTTATTAGGTGCTGATAAATTAAGTAAGCTGGAAAGCGGTCTTGCAGCTGTTAAATTACTTGCGGTGATATCTTTTATAGTAATAGCTCTACTTTTAACTACAGGTATTTTAAAATCAAATGCCGGAAGTATGGGGATTGAAAGTGTAAAGTTCTCTTTTTTTCTTCCAGGAGGAATAAAAAGTATTGCAGGCAGTATGCTTACGGTTATGTTTGCTTATGCAGGGTTTGAAATAATAGGTCTTGCGGCTTCGGAAACTGATAATCCTAAAAAAACCATTCCCAAAGCTATAAAGTATACTGTATCAAGTCTTGTAATCCTTTATATAGTTTCTGTATTGGCGGTGATTTTATTAATTCCCACTGATGTCCTGGGAGAAAATGTAAGCCCTATGGTAGCTGCCCTCAATAGATGGGGAATGAACTGGGCTGGAAATGTAATAAATATAGTAATGATTATAGCAATACTTTCTACAATGCTGGCAGCCATGTTCGGTATAGGAAGAATGATTCGTTCTCTTGCAAATGAATCTTATGCACCCAGGTGGTTAAAAGGTGATTCAAATATTCCATACAAAGGTATTATATTTTCAGGTGGAGCTATGTTTCTAGGATTAATGCTTGGACTCTTATTCCCTAGGGTATATTTATTTTTAGTAAGTTGCGGAGGGTTTTCACTGCTTTTTACATATGTAATGATTATAGCTTCGCAAATTTCACTGCGTAGAAATTACAAGCATATCATGGAAAAGAAAGGTCACAGCTATATTTCATGGATTACTATCATGAGTCTTATTGTTATTATTTTAAGCATGCCTTTTATTCCCGGGCAGTCATCAGGTCTTATAGCAGGTATTATAATTATTGTTTTTTATATGATAGTTTATACAATTATGAAATATTATATAAAAATTAAAAAGCAAGATGGCTTAGAGAGTAAATTTAATGCAAAGGAACATAGGAAGGGCTTTCTTATGGAACTTTCTAAAGAATTTATTGAAAAAAGAAAGCCTTTTGAAAAGCGTAGTAAAAAATATCATAAATAAAGTATCAAAAAATATATTGTTATTGTTACACCCTATATTGAAATTAAACATAGTCTATAAGGATAAGTTAATTATTACAAATTAATAGATTTACACCATAGAGGAGGAAAATCAGTATGAATTTTCTAAAGAACATTAAGGTGAAAGTAAAATTAATTTTATCCTTTAGTATTATTGCCATATTGATTACAGTGGTGGGAGTTATAGGAATAGGGTCTTTAAAAACTATAAATTCAGGTTCTGATGATATGTATAATAATAAATTAAAGAAAATATATATGTTGATGAATATGAAGCAAAGTTTTACTGAAATTAAAAGTGATATCTTTCAGCTCATGTATGAAAACAACGGATCTAAGCGAAATGAATTAGAAAAAAGTATAAAAGATGATATGGTGTTAAGTGAGAAAAATATTCTACACTACGAAAAGTTGGCTATAAATAATGTTGAAAAACAAATATGGACAACTTATAGAAGTGAATTTAATAATTATAAAAGCAGTATAAATAATATTATTTATTTTGTTAATAGTGGAAATTTTAGTGAGGCAGTGGAGGAATATGAAAGTATATTGAATTCAGAAGAAATGATGATGAATAATATTGATAAATTAATATATAAACAGGTAAAAGCTGCAGAAAAAGCAAATTCAGAAAGTTATTCCTTGTATTTGAAAAATCATAAAATTATGCTTTTATTCATGATTGGAGGACTGCTGTTTGCAGTGGCGCTTGGACTTATTATTTCACGGGATATAACTGTTCCTTTGATAAAAATAAAATCCCTTGCAGAAAAATTAGCTCTGTATGATTTTTCTACTCCTATTGTTATTACAAGAAGTGATGAATTTGGTAAGACAGGAGTGGCCTTAAATAGGGCACTTTTAAATGTAGATAGTCTAATTAAAAATATTATGGCGAATTCTGAAGAAGTCAGTGCATCCAGTGAAGAACTTTTTGCAACCGTGGAGCAATTGTCTATAAAAATTGAAAAAATAGAAAAGTCATTGAATAATATAATTGTTGGAATTCACGATACAAGTTTGTCCTCAGAGGAAATAACATCCTCTGTAGAAGAAATTAATTCAGGTATCAATGAACTGTCTGAAAAGGCTGAGAAAGGGAGTAATACCGCCAATGAATCCAAGAAAAGAGCAACTTTGGTTCAACAAAAAGGGGAACAAGCTATCAGAGAATCAAAAAATCTGTATTTAAAGAAGAAAAATAATATGCTGCAGGCAATTAAAGAAGGAACTGTAGTTAGAAGCATAAAGGTTATGGCAGATACTATTTCAGATATAGCAGAGCAGACTAATTTACTGGCATTAAATGCTGCTATAGAAGCAGCTAGAGCGGGAGAAAAGGGAAAAGGTTTTGCAGTTGTTGCAGAAGAGGTGAAAAAGCTTGCACAGCAATCAGCCAAGTCTGTAACAAATATAAAGAATACTGTTATAAAAGTTGAAAAGGCATTTGAAAATTTATCTGAAAATGGTAATGAAGTTTTAGGGTTTATAAATGAGAGTATTCATGAAAGGTTAGAGGAATTTGGAATTATGGGAGAACAATATCAAAATGATTCAGATTTTTTAAGTGATATGTCATTGGATATAGCAGCTATGTCTGAACAGATTACAACATCAGTGAATCAAGTAAATCAGGCAATGCAGCATATGTCACAAATTGCCCAAAAGTCTAATGAAAGTTCAGGAACCATAAAATTCAAATTAGATGAGACAAGCAAAGAAATAAGGCAGGTAGCTGTAGTTGCACAAAGTCAGGCAGAACTTTCTCAAAATCTTAATGAACTGGTGCAAAAATTTAAGATTTAATTTAAAGGCTAGTAGCTTTATTGCTATTAGCCTTATCAGTTCAATTAGATGTTATTTTTCTATTTACAATTGTCTCCAGGTGTTTTATAGGAAGTACTACTATTATTGCTATACATATTACACCTTCAATAGACATAAATATACCATTTAAGGTAAGAGAATAAATAGCGGGAGACATTCCCTTAGGGGCAAAACTTCCAAAAAAGATTACTCCAGATATAAAATGACATATAAATCTTCCCAAAAGGGCTAGAAATGTACCTATAATTTTTTTGTTTTTAAAATATCCAGCTATACCCAGTGCCATAAATGGCAGTGGATAATCAAATATAACCTGCACGGGATGAAGTATATAAGGATCTAGTATCAAAGTTATAATTCCATATAAAAATCCAGTAATAAAACCAACTTCCGGCCCATAAAGCAGTGCCATAAGAAGTATAGGTATCATGCTCCCAAGGGTTATGCTTCCACCTTGAGGAAGATGATATATTTTAAATATTTTAAGTATGGTAGCTAGTGCCAGGGCTATACCTATTTGAGTTATAAGCTGTGTGGTAAATTTAACATTTTTAACTTTAGCCCAGAATAGTATGAAAATAATCACCGCCATTAATGCAAAAATAGAAGTTGGATGAGATAGAATCTCTGTAATATTTTTTATTAAAAACATAAAAAGCCTCCTTACTTAAGCTCAGGTGCTAAAAAAGCCGCATTCCTGGGAATGCGACTTGTTATTTTTCAAAAAATCCGAATCCGCTTCCCTACGCTGGTGTTATCCAGATCAGGTAGAAGGGTTAACAACTGGTGTTTCTCAGCCTGTAAGGCACCCCTAGCATTAAGTATTTAATTATTATATAATCATTATAATATATAATATGCCATATTTCAATTATATAATAGGGCAATATTGTAATTATAGTTTTTAAGTAAATTTTGGAGGTGGTTTTATGGATAAAAATGTTTTCTGGGTAAACGAAAAAAAAATAGATAGAACTATTAAAGCTTTAAAGAGGAATAATATGAATGGATTTTATGTGAAAGACAGACAGGAATTTCTCAGTAAAATAGAACAGCTGCTAAAGAAAGATTCTGTAGTGAGCTGTGGAGGTTCTGCTACTTTGGAGCAAGCTGGTGTACTGAAATATCTAAGAAGTGGAAGATATAAATTTTTAGACAGGGCACAGGAGGGAATAACTCCGGAAAGAAAAAAGCAGATACACAGGGAAACTTTTTTTGCAGATGCCTTTTTCACCAGTGTAAATGCTTTAACTGAAGAGGGAGAATTGTTTAATGTGGACGGTACAGGCAATAGGGTGGCTGCTATGCTCTTTGGGCCTGATAAAGTTATTGTAGTCTGTGGAGTAAACAAAATTGTGAGGAACTTGGAAGAAGCCATAGAGAGAAATAAGAGAGTGGCTGCTCCTGCCAATGCCAGAAGACTCAATTGTGCAACACCCTGTACTACCACAGGCTGTTGTACAGATTGCATCAGTAAAAACAGAATATGTAATGAATATACTTTCATAAGAAACCAACTTGATGATTCAAGGATCTATGTATTTATATTTAATGAGAATTTGGGATATTAAATTCATCTTTGGCATGTATTATATAATATTTTAATCTTTTTCAAAGCAAGGGATAAATTATTGGAAATACTCTGATAAATATTTCAATGATTTTAGGGAACTATATATACAAATGCAATTTTAAAAGGTGATAGTCATGAATAAATTCAAGGTTTTTCTGCATATTACTGTAGTTGTAATATTTATCCTGTGCTTTTTGGGCACAAGTGGAATGCTTGTAGAAAATATGAAAATACCAGTAGGGGTGGGAGCTGATATAGAAAAGAATTCTGAGAATGCATTTTATAGTATACCACTTTTAGTATATTCTTTTAAAAATGCAAATCAGGTTATGAGTACTACTATTATTGGAAGTAATGGTAATTTAGGACATACAATTCAAAATAGACAATTAAAAGAGGGAAGAAAATCCGTTATGGGGCTTAATAGAGTATTCTTATTTAGTGAAGAATCTGCAAGGTCTGGCATAAAAAATTTTTTGGATATATGGGTAAAGAATCAGGCCACAAATGACAGGGCATTATGTGCAGTGTGTAATGGAAAAGCTGAAGATGTATTTAAATACAAGGGTAAGGAGTTTTCAAATGCTGCAGAATATATTGAAGGAATGATAAAAAATCTCCGTGAATACAATTTTTTTTCTATGCAGTATACTGCTATGGATTTGATAGTTAGAGTAGATGCTGAGGGAAGAAATGTGTTATTGCCATACATAGAGCTGAAAAATAATAGCATGGAAACTACAGGACTTGCCATATTCAGGGGGGATGTTATGGTAGGAAAAGCAGATATGATTGAAACAAAAATAATTAATATTTTAAAGGAAAACAAGGTGAAGGGTATATTGACATTACAAAAAGATTTAAGGCATTATATAAATTGTTATGCATATTCAAAAAGGAAGGTGAAGTGTTATAGGGAAGATGGCAAATATAAATTCATAATATATTTGGATATACAGGGCAACATGATGTCTAATGAACTATACAGCAATTTATCTTCAGATTATCAGGTATTGAAAAAATATGAAACAGATATGAAAAATTATGTAGAAAAAAAAGCTAATGAATCAATAAAAAATATTAAATGCAAGTATAAAACGGATGTTTTAGACTTGGGTAAAGTGGCCATAGCAAAATATGGAAGAGGTACTGGCACTGATTGGAATAAGGTGGTATGTGATTCTGAAATACAAGTTAATGTAAAATTCAAGGTAAATACTGAAGGTAGGGGAGATTACTGATATATAACTATTTACAGAATATTTTTTGGAAGGTTACGTCACACGTAAGTGGAATTTTACGTGTGACTAAAGTTTCATTTAAATATATCTGATAAACCTTATAATTATCAAAAATCTATTTTATTTTGAACAGTTAATTTCCAATTTACTAAGGGATGAACAATCAAAATTTCCACAATTGTATTTTACTCCGTTAACATTTATACAATTGGAGCAATTGGTACAATCTTTGGAATCCTTGCAATTGGAAGGATCTGTACAGTTATTTGATGTCGTTGAAGCACAAGAAGATTGACAAAATGAAGATATATTTTTCCCATCAGATGCATGGACACTTGTAGCAATCCCTGTATTTAATAATAATGGTGCTGCAAGTATTAAAGCTGAAAGTATTTTATGTTTAAATTTTAACATTTTTAAACTCCTCCTAATTTCTGTTGTTATATAATTTTTAGTTTGTTTTCGCCTTTAGATTTCATTTTCAGAAATTTAGGCTTATGCTATGGTTGTTATATTAACAGTATTTTTAGGGCGTATCATTATTAAATTAATGGATTTAAAGGGGTAAAAATGTTTTAAAGCAAATTTAATCATTATATATAATAAGCTGTTAAGGAAAATTCGTTATATATAAGCTGATTATAACAATATATCTTATAGAATATAATGCCATAATAGAGATGGTCATAAAAATAACTTTATTTCATAAGTGTGTGAAACTTAGTAGTAACAATGGTAACCATAAATATATATGGATTTCCATCGTAAAAATATAAATAATTATATCTCTAAAATAAAGCATTGACTTTTTATTAAATTTAAAAAAATATAGTTTTTTCAGAAATATAAAAATACTATTGGCATAATAAATATATTTTAACATTAAAACTATTTTGTAGAAATTAAAAGGAATTTTTTGAAAAGGAAACAATCATTATTCAGATATTTTGCATCTTATATTTAAATATAAGATGCAAATTTTATGCTGCTGTTTTATTGGTATGCACTGAATTTATGAATCTTCCAAAAACCCAAAATTTATATCCTAAAAAATTAATTATTTGAACTAATAGAGTAGAAATAATTTTTGCTAAAAAAGAATTCATAGAATTATTCATTAATATACTTAACACTATCAAGCTTATAGCTAAAGAAGCCAAGTTCACTGTAATAAATTGAATGACTTCCTTTAATGTTTTCTTTTTCACTTTTGTATCATTGAAAGTCCAAAATTTATTTAAAATGTAGCTGTTTAATGTACCACCGCTGTAGGAAACTATCTGACTTATAATATAGTTAACGCCAAATATGCTATTTAATACGCAAAATAGTATAAAGTCAACTGTAGTGTTTAAACCACCTACACAACTAAATTTTGTAATATGTTTAAAGTTTTTATTATTTACAAAGGTATTATAGATATTTTTAACAGTAGTCATATATTTCACCTCTCCTAAACTTATATATTCAAATAATAACAGGAGAATGTATCAAAATAATGGCATAATTGTGTTAAAATAATGTGATTTTTACATTATAAAAGTCAGGTATAAAATTTTAATTTATGCCTGACTTTTATAATGCTACTCAGTCCTTATTTCTAATGTATTTGAGACTTATACTTGGATTACTGGTCTTTATAGATCTGATTTCAAAATGTTTTAAGGAAGATACAAAAGGGGTAAGTTTTGAGTAACCGTAGTTTCTGGTATCAAAGTCTGGATATCTTTTGTTTAAGGTACTGCCAACTTCACCTAAAAATGCCCAGCCATCTTCGTCGGATATTTCAGTTATAATAGTCTTTATAGCTTCTATTAATTTATCCATACTGGTCATACCCACCTTTGGTTCCTCCTGCTTTTGTGATTCTTTGTTATTTGTATTTTCAGCAGGCTTTGAAGCCATTGAAGCTAATACTTCAAGGTATTTAAATTTTTCGCAGGCAGATATGAAAGGGGTGGGAGTTTTCTTTTCTCCCATACCAATAACAAACATACCCGCTTCTCTTAAACGTGCTGCCAGTTTGGTAAAGTCACTGTCACTAGATACAATGCAGAACCCATCTACATTACTTGAATAGAGTATATCCATAGCATCAATTATAAGAGCGGTATCTGTTGAATTTTTACCTGTGGTGTAGCCATATTGTTGTATTGGGCTAATAGAATAATTAAGAAGTACATTTTTCCATGAAGCCAGCTGGGGGTTGGTCCAGTCACCATAAATTCTCTTATAAGTGGGTGTACCATGATTTGAGATTTCATCGAAAATGTATTTTATATATTTTTCAGATACATTATCAGCATCAATTAAAACAGCAATTTTTTTATCTTTATCCATATCTATCTCCTTCACATATAAATATTTTAAAAATTATTTTACTATGGCTCTGTGTAATGAAGGGGTATTTACCATACATTATAATTATATCAGTTTTTTTATTTATAAATCTTTAAAAGTACAAATAATATTTTCTATATAATAGGATTTGAATTAATGATGAGTTGGAAGCTGCTGTAAATAACACCATGATTATTTTAGATTAAAATAGTATTTCGTGTAGAATTATTTTTATTTATGTAGTAATATAATACGTACATATATGTCACTTAGAAACACCTTGTATTTAGTTTTAGCCATTAATTAAATTAATGTAACTATCTATAGGTGTTTCAAATTTTTTGCCTAAATATTTTGGCGTAGTTCAAAATAAACTTAATGGTGCCTGTCCCATTAAAAAAAGACTA